>Ga0265797_10000512_pt1 | contig 70209 bp, 54 predicted proteins | sample P2T30metagenome_FD_192433 | JGI IMG/M metagenome (GOLD analysis project Ga0265797, IMG submission 192433) | Plant litter microbial communities from East Loma Ridge, Irvine, California - P2 T30 | ecosystem: Environmental > Terrestrial > Plant litter > Unclassified | place: USA: California...
ACCAACCGTCTTGAGTATATTACGCCAAAAGAGGTGATACTTGAGAGTCAGCTTGGAGTGGTAGATATAACACATCGATCAATAGCAGCACAGAGAAGGCAAATCATTCCAAAAGGTCATTTTTCATTTCGAAGCACATGTACATCTCTCTCTCTATCTACATGCCCCAGCGCTCGCCGACGCCTAGCATTTCTTGTGCGCGCAAAGTACAGTAAACAGTTGTGTGTCATGGGTATCTATGTTTCTCATTCAATCGCGCCGCCCGGGGAAAGGAAAAAAACCACTTTTTAAACTCAAGCGAAGAGCGAAAGTTTGTACTAAGCCATGAAGCCATCAAGACATGTTCGTAAGAATGGTAATGCAATGTTGTCGGAGGTCAGCTCGTGTTTTGTTGCTTGCTGGGCAAGCCGCGCCTGGCAGCCTGCTGATCCGATGATTGCGTTGTTGGAATGATGAAGACGATCGATCACTGTCCGCGCCTGCGTTCCTGGTACTGGACTCTGTCGGTTGCGCTGCGTGTGACGCCGAAGAGGTAAGCCAGCTCCTGCACGCCCAAGCGAGAGATGTTCTGGTGTTCCTTCTCGTCAAGAGCCTCTTCAATCAAGGCGCGCTTCTTGTCCTGAAGCTCGATGATGCGGTCTTCGACGGTAGCCTCGACAAGCACGCGGTGTACTTTGACAGGCCTGACTTGGCCGATGCGGTGAGCTCTGTCGATCGCTTGCTCTTCGACGTACGGGTTCCAGAAGGGATCGAGGATGATGACGCGAGATGCGATGTTGAGGTTCAAACCTGCGTTGCCGGCTTTTAGCGAGACGAGCATGATGCGCACGTTTTTGCGGGTGTCTTTGAAGTCGTCGACGGCGTCACCACGCATCTTTGCGTTCATGCTGCCGTCGTAGCGCCTGTAGCCCCAGCCCTTGCCCTCGATGGGGACTTCTGCAAGATCGAGTAAGGACGTCCACTGGCTGAAGATGAGAACTTTCTCGCCATCGTCGGCAGTCTCGATGACTTCCTCGAGTAGGTCCATCATCTTGTCGATCTTCGCCGAAGACACGAAGGATTTGCGGAGCCTGTTGAGGTACTTCTTCTTTGCGCCAGCGTTGCGAGTGGAGAGCTTCTTCAGGTCGGCAAGAGAAAGCTGGTTGGCCTTCTCTTTGCCCTTGCCCTTCTTGGACTTCTTGGACTTTTTGCCCTTCTTGTTCTTCAAGGGCTCTTTGCCTTTGCCTTTGGGAGGGCTGGCCACACCACTTGCGTCGTAGCCGCCGTCGTCATCGCCTTCCTCGGCCTTGACTTTCGGCTCAGGCTTGACTTCTTCAGATTCGGATTCAGTCGAGGAGTCTGCGCGCTCTGTTTCATCTTCGTCTTTTACGATGAATCCACCGAGCGTGTTATCCTCGTCTTCATCTTCGCTCTCAGTCTCGCTATCGCTGTCACTATCGCCGGAGGCAGAGTCGGAATCTTCGCCCTCAAGCGCCTCCAGCTCCTCTTTAGACAACGTTTCGCGCATGTGAACCTTTCTGAAGCTTTGGAAATCGGTGATGCGCTTCGTGTCGATATCGCCGCGGCATTCCGGGCAGCGGATTGAGGCTCCGTTCTCGTTGCCTTGAGCGATGTTGTGTGCCGGATCCGAAAGGGTGACAAAACAATCGCGGCAGGTATCGTGTCCACAAGGAAGGAAGATGGCTGGATTGGTACATCCGTCCATGCAAATGGGGCACTCGAAGTTGCCTTGAGACTCTTTGATACGCGCGACGACTTGCGGTTCAAGCTGCTCGGCGAGCTTGACCATGTCTTCGACGCCTACACCGGCTGCTTCCGAGACGCTAAAGTCTTTGATGAGGTGGGGATGGCAACACGCTTGGCGCATGCGCAGCAGTAGGACGAGAATGGCTGTGTAGGAGCGCCCGACAGTTCCGGCCTTGAGGTATTTGTTGAACTGAACCGCAGTCTTCGTCTCCAAGGCTTGGTACAGCTCATGCTCATCCTTGTTGAAGACGGAATGGACCATTTCTGTGGTACGCTCTGGGAGGACCAGAATCGGCTTGCCTCTATGCGTGCTCTTCTTCGTACGGCGCAGCATGATTGCGCGGCAAAGAGTTTGCAGCATCCTCATGGACTTTTTCCTCTGCTCCTCAAGATCGGTCTTCAACGGGGTAACAAAGTCGAAGCGGAACTTCTCCCAAACGCAGTAAGGTTTGATGCGGAGGAAGTGAATCAAAGAGTACAGCTCGGTGATGTTGTTCATCATCGGGGTTCCTGTCATGCAGAAGCGGTACTTGGCGTTGACCATGCACGCACCTTTGGCTGTTTGTGTCGATCTATTCTTGATGCACTGTGCCTCGTCCAGAATGATGCGATACCAGAACGCATCAGGGTCAATGAGAGCACAACGCTCCGCTTCAGTAGGCCGAGCATCTGGATCATTCTTTTTGCGGAATGTGTACTTCTCCAGTTTCTTGACCTCGGAAGCGAGACTGCCGTAGGTTGTAATCACAACGTCGTAGTGCTGGAGGTCTCGGAAGTTTTTCTTCTTGCTTGCACCGTGATGAGTGAAGACGGTGAGCGCATGGCGGCCAGTTTTGATCTTCTGCTGGATCTCCTGCCTCCACTGCCGAAGCAATGCTACAGGGGCGACGATGAGCGTCGTTTTGCATCGCGGGTCATCAGACTTTCTCGTCACAAGGAGTGACAGCATCTGAATTGTTTTGCCGAGACCCATGTCGTCGGCGAGAATGCCACCCTTGTTACTGCCCTCTTCAGATTTCTGAAGCCAAGTTAGACCTGCCTCTTGATACTTGTGCAGTCGAATCGTCATGGCTTCCGGCGTAGGGACAAGTAGCTCATCCGGCACATCTTCATCCGGTCGGATGTTGTTGAGAAGATCGCTGATCTCCTCCTTGGTTTTTGCGGGATCGTGCTCTTGGATCTGGTCGAAACGGCGCCTATACATTTCTTCGTAACCCGCGTAAGCATGAGACCCAACCGTACGTGAGCCAGTGTACTCGGGACCTTCGTCGTCATCGTCATCATCGTCAAACAGCGAATACGGTCGAGAGCTGGACCCTGGCATGAGCCCATAAAGCTCTGAGAGTTGGCTTCCAGGACCTCTCGGGGCGCTTCGCACCGGGGGAGGTGGTCGGGGCATGTAGGCACTGGCAGCAGGATTGGAAGGATATCCATAGACCTGGCCCTGCATCTCTGGCTTGAAACCCACCGAGAGCGGCGAGCCGTAAGCTTGCTGCCCTGGGTAGGACACAGGATCAGTGGGGAATGCCCCTGGCATGAACTGATAAGGGTTGTGCGGCGTCCTAGGATAACCCGGAGGCTGCTGGCTCTGTCCATGAGGTGCCCCGTAGAGACTCCTAGTCGGTGCAGAGGCAGGCATGTTGGACTTTCTGCTGGGTGTGAACGTGTTACGTGTGATCTCAGCTGGCTCCTCATCACTGTCATCGCCTGTGAGGTCAACAACAGGCGGCCTAGCCTGCTGGGATTGATGCCGAGGGGTGAATTGAGGCTCCGGCTTGATTGATCTGGCTGATGAAGGGCTGTGCTCCGGTTTGACAGATCTTGCAAATGACCAGCTAGGTTCCGGCTTGACTGACCTGCTTGCCTGCTGGTTAGGCGTGGCATTGAGTGAAGGCACCCCAAAAGTCGGTGGTCTTGCTTGCTGACTCGAAGACGGTGGTGCATATGCCAGGTTTGAGCCGGGCACCGGAGAAGGCCTCGAATATGAACCATCGTGTCCGAGCGTAGTTTGTAAACCTGGTCTTTGCGACGAAGAAGGGCCTGCGAAAGGTCTCGAGTCGCGCGTCGGTGCCTGGCTCAGTCGACGTGCCAGCTCCGCGTCCGCCCGCTGCTCTTCCGTTCTCCTTCTTATGGCAGCCTCGTGTTGCAGCTGGCGTCTGCGTGCCCTATCAGCACTCACTTGATTGATGCTTACTCGGTCGGGATGATCGATGAACTCAAAAGACGATTGCGACGAAGGTGTACTGCCAGAGGAGTGCTCTGGTGTGTGTCGCTTGGACGGGTGTTCGTGCTCTGCAAGAACTGAAGAGTGCTGTCTTGAGCGCTTCATGTTGTTGTTGATGGTGCTGCCGCCAGCTTGGCCATTTGGAAATGTTGCAGAACCCGGGTGTGTCGAGTCGAAGTTCGTGCTGGGTTGTCCGTAGGCAGATAAATCGGGCAGCTGGCCATCTTGCGCATCGCTCGTCAACTCATCGCTCACACCATCCAAGCCAGCCAGAGGGCGCGCGCTTTCCAGGCTTTCCAGGGCTGCCAATTGTCGCTCAAGATCCCGCTTAGTTGCCTTGAAGCCCGCCAGCCTCTGCTCGTAATCGTCGGCGCCTTCATCCAGGCTCTCCATGAGGACATTCTGGAAGAGTATGTCATCCTCGAGATCCTCGCGCGTGGCCATGGCGAATGAGCGTGGCCGGTGCGTGTGTGTGTGCGGCAATGCTGTGCGACAGGGTGCGAGATCGTATTTAGAGGTGGTTACAGCGGATTATCGTGTGTCGCGCATGGCAGTGGGCGCGCGCGGGGTGAAGAGAGCGGCGATGTACAAGGTGCAGGTGGTGAAGGATGTGAGGCCGCGCGCATCAACTGCTTCGTGTCCTGCGGGGCGGGTGCGGTGAATGTAAGGCGAGGCTGTAACTGTAACAAAGCCTTGTGGTGGTGGCTCGGGGTGGTAATAGGCAAGGCTGTCGTGGTGTGCTGCAGGCATCAAGCTCAAGTCACATGCAGCAAACCTCAAAGACGCGACGACCGCGTCGGGATTCCGGCGTCATCGCCACTTGTCCGATTGTTTCGGTTCACTCTTATCTTTCCTCGTCTTCACTTCCGGACTTAAAATGTCAACGGCTTTTTATTTCCATCAAGCGATCAATAGTACTTGGTACCTACACGACTGCGTCTTACAGTTGTGCATTCACCACTCAAAGGCTGCCACTGACGTTGAAATATTCCAGACGTATGAAAGTCGTCGCTGTTATGAAGCGGTATCTTGACAATTTCGAACGAAGACAACTAGACCATATTGCGGTGCTTTGTTCACACCATGGACTGCAGCGCTAGAGCGCCCTCTACAGGAAAGGACAGTCCTAAGAAATACATCCCAAAAGAGTGTGTAATAATACAAGCCAAGTCATCAATCGAGCCTCCCAAACTCCATTGCCCACACATCAAGGTTGTCATAGTCTGATTGATCGATTGACCGGATGGTCTTCTCATCAACGTCTGGTCTTTGCGGCAGCGATGTCATCCTACGTACCAGTCAGTACTGTGTCGATGCAACTACACCCGTCGGCTGACCGAGCTAAGAGGAAACTTACCATGTGTTCCACCATCGCGACAAACAGATCGAACCAAAGCGCCGAGCCTCCAGCAGTCATCTCGGCCTGCATGGTACCACTTCTCTTGAAAGTGGTGCGGCTTCTGATGATCAGCGCGAGGTAGTGCGCACGCAGGCTTGAATCGTTAGCCGGTGTGTGCAGGTAGGCGTATCGGGCAGAAGACAAGATGGTGCTCGTCTGGACACCAGAGTGAAGGCCTTGTTTCTTAAGAGCAATGCCTTGGAGGTGAGGGAGAGCGAGACGATGGGCGGCACACTGTGGTTCGTCGTCAGTTGGCTGATGACACGGGATGGAGAATGGAGAGGGCTCTTACGTATATAGCCGTATCTTTGAGTATGCTGACCCCGTTGTACTGCACTGTCAGCTCTGGTGTTTTCGTGCCTGTGTCTCCTTTGGTGCTCAAGTAGAAGCTCGTGCGCTTCTTGTCGTAGGCTAGCTGAGGCGAGTAGTCGCCCTTGTAGAGGTATTCCAGGACAGCTGAGAACACTTCCGGTTCTTCATGAGCAAGCTCGATGCGTTTGTTCGCAGGCTCGAAGAACTGTGCCTGACAGGCTTGAGCGAAGTAAGGTGACTTGCAGAGGACGTCTTCGTGGGCCGCGAAGAGTCGTTGTGTTGGTCCGACGGCTATCGTGACGATGGACGAGTTGAGTGGACTATCAATGTAAGCAGAGAACTGGGCCGAAGTTGGATGATGCTTACGGAGAAGTGGGAGTGTAAGGACTTCTGTTCGATGATGGTGAAGCCTGTGTTGCTGCTTGTGCAATGATCCTGCTCGTCTTGTTGAGATCCTTGAAGGATCTCTGCTTCTTGCTGGTCGCCTTTCCAGCTCGGTGTCCAAAGCTCTCTCGATGCGAACGAGTCTTGCTCGAAGAGAACATCGTGCTCACATCGATGTTGGTAGTGCTGCCACAGGGGAGACAAACCAGAGGTACGAGTTGTCACACACTCAAACAGTGTACGGCGAGGACGGCATATGTACCCTCCTAATCCTGCGAGACCGGATATGAGCAGAGCCCAAGGCGTCAGATCAGCCCTCCATGTTCCAGTAGTCCGGCTGCACCCAAAGTAACGCCCTCACCAACCCTCTCATCGCCCGCAGATCTCGCCCCTGTCACGGTCGTAGGCGACATATTGCAAACGCAGCTACGCATCACAGCAGACGAAAGCAGTGGCGAGGCCGTCCAGCGACGACGGTCGGGCCTGCACGTACTCAACGCGTCCAATGAAGGCGCCTCGCGAACCCCACGCGATATCACGGGACTCCGCGTAGGCGGCAATAGCGCTGAGTCAAAGATGAGCCAGAGCGGCAGGGGTTCCGATAGAGTGGTTTCCAGGCTAGCACAGCCAATGTGGCGTGCATGGTGCTGTTTCACGACGTGCCGGAGAGAATCTATTGTCCGGGATCCGGGGTGTCGTTTACTCGTTTGCTATGTCGCGGGCAGAAGCAAGACAGATGGCCTGAGCGTGGAGAGGATGACGAGTGTCTTGAGGAAGAAGCGAAATTGACCTACATGTGTTATCAGGCAGCAGTGTAAGAACGTGCCCAGCGTGGGCGAATGTGGGAGGGAACTGGATTTGGAAACGGAGCATGTGTTTGCCTTCGAGACTTGCATCTATCGCGCGCGGCCAAGACGCTAACCATGCAACCACTCTCACTCTACTGCAAGGGGCGACGACGACTACGTGGTGTGACATGAGGCATGGTATCTCGTTCTTCGGCACTTGATACTTCCAGCACACTAGGCAATATCGTCTATCGATCAATGTTAAAGACGTCGAATGTAGTCATCTTCAACCTCGGTCCTTGTTCCATATCTCTGACTTCCAGCGTGATAGGCACTGTTCCGTTGATGAACGACCTTTGGCATCCGCTGTCAACTCAGTAATCCTTCCCTCTTGACCGCACCCAGTGTGATTTGATGCTGAACTCTGTCTTCGAACAACACCGCAATTAGCTGCTTTCCGAGAACACCTTCTTCAGAGCTGATCTTCTCCGCAGTCATGGATTGCTGTAGACGTGGCAGCAAGAGGGATAGCTTCTTCTTGACCAAGCGACCGAGACTGCTGTTTTGAGTATCCACTCCGTCTCCGTTGTAGTAAGTGCGCGCGAACCTCCGGAAGATGTTCACGCCTATAGCCTCGAAGTTCGCATCGTCGATATGGCTGACCAGGGCCGTCTCGAGCTTAGCGATCTTCAGCGCGACGCTGAGATTGTAGAGTCGGACAAGACTGTGAAGGGAATTTTCGTAGGCGCTGGATGAGGCGTTCAGTGGGACAAGGTATCCGCTGGTGAGGAACCGTATGGCACTGGCGACGGCCTGTTGATCGCGAGCGGTCCCGTCCCAGATGATGCGCTCGTCGTTCACGTTATCGTTAAACGAGTAAGATTGTTGCGATTGGTTTTTGTAGCTAGGGATGTGGTCGATGATCTCTTCAGGCACGTAGTAGTGTTTGATTGTTGCAGGTAGGTTCTCCCTACTTTGCCATCCGTTGGTTGGAGGCACAGGGATGTGAAGCCAGACCCAGCGCTTGATGTTCATGATGCTGCCACTAGCTGTGTCAGCAAATGATTGTTCACATTCGGCGGTGCATATATACCTTTGCTGAGCTGCTGATCCCTCATCCTCGACGCGAGGACGCTTGGCTACTTGCCCGAGATACGACATCTCATGCAGATGACCCGGAGTGAGGTGGTGAAGTAGGTGTGTGAAGCATGAAGCTTTCAAGTTCTGAGCAGCAGTTCACGGAGCACTTCGGCGGCCGTTTGCGTTACACGTGGTCTTCATGTGACGGACCAATTTGAAAGGTCAGTCTGAGCGAAACCTTGACGCGTGATCGAGTTTCGTTTCGCACGTGCCGATGATGCCTTCATAGTGAGGTCTAGGCAGTGAGGTGAGCCGCCGACCCAAGAGTGAAGAGCGACATATGTTTTGATAACAAAGTAGTAAAAGCAAAGCAGACAAGGACCATAGCAATCAATCCCTCCTCCTCCTTCCTGGCCGCTCTTCACTCCCACCCGAAGATCCATCCATCCTCGCCATCGCCCCAGCAAAATCATTCACCATCAACGCGATATACTCAATCTGCACGGCCGCCCGCCTGGTATGCATTCGACTAAGATCATCAAACAACTGCTGCACTTTGCTTTTCCTCCGCAGCCACTGGAACCGCCTGTGCAGAGTGAAATCGGAATATCTCACCCGCTGCGGCCAGAAAGTGTCGGCGTCATCCTCGTGGTCCTTGTTGTTCGGACCGCGTGCTCGTTTCTCGTGCGACGCCGACCTATAAGCTTCGTGCGAGTAATAAGGGCTGCCCGAGTCACCTCGCCTGCGAGGACGACGGTTGCCGCTACTGTTGTTGTTGTTGTGATTGTTCGTGGCTCGCTGGATCCCCTCCTCTCCGGGTTCGAGAAAGGGCTCCTCCAGAGCCTGGAACTGCTTGATCATGTGCCGAACAGAATCGGCCATGGTCTTGATGGTAGCGGCGTCCAGTTGTAGTTCAAGGTAGTCTTGCACATCGCTGCCATGGCGCGAGTCGCGGGTTTTGGTCCTCTTGTTGCAAGCTTTCTTGAGGAATTTCAGGCTTGTTCGTTCTTCGAGCAGTTCCTGCCGTAGGTTGGTTAGGTTTGAGTGGACTTCGTGCGGTGCTTCGTTCAGAGTCGCGAGGCTTGACCAGATGACACTGAAGAAGGTTCCCAGCGTGAAGGCGAAGCCCACCATGCCAATGATGCCGCTGACGAGGGAAAATGGCGAGGTGATCGCCGTCGATATTACGATACCCATGGTGGCTTATGGGGAAGTCGAGAAGAGTTATTTAGTACACCTAATGCGCTCTCAATGCTGTTGCCACAATATGAGTTCCTGATACAAACTTGAACTCATGTTTACTCGTTCGTACGTCCCGTTCGTCGGGAAGTACCAGTCGTTGACAAACCTTAAGAGCCACGCCACGCGCGACGTCTGCCGAGGCGTGTCTCGGACAACATGTGCAGTATGTGAAATATGGTGTAACAGTTCCTTCGGATAACCAAATAATGCGGGTAGTACATTTGGTTTATTGCTATGGTACAGAAAAGCAGCTAGACCTGAAAACGCATGTGGGCGATCACAGGACGAGCGTCGCCAAGAAGCAGCGAAGTACAAAACAGATAATCTCGCGGGATCAGGGCCTCTTTGCACTTTTGTAAGATATGCTTATAAGCAAGCATGCCTTCGTTTGCCGAACCAATGAGCGATCAAATCTCAAAGTCATTGAGCAAACCGAACGTATCCAAGTCGAGAACGTAAAGCAACTTCCGTCCAATCGCTCCCCTCCCGATCGTGTCCTTAGAAAAATCCAGAATCCAGAATCAATCGCAGCATGAGCTCTCAGTCCAATTGTGAGCAGAGTACCACTGCCACCGCAACCAACATCCCTCAACGGTCTCCGACCGCCTTTCGTTCAACAGCATCTCGCTCACAGCACCAACCCTCTCCTCAGTCCACCGTTGTGAGACTCAAAAGCCACCGCTTATCGTCCAACCCAGCAACCGACCTCCAAGCTTCCAGTCCCCTTTCAACCTCCTTCCACGACTCGGCATTAGCAGCCAACGTCGTAGCAGCTTCGACGATCTTACTCCTGCCACGCGCAGCGGCTCCGATCCTCAGCGCGCCACACTTTCCTCTGCTCACAAGCTTGCACCATTCGACGAGGTTATCCCAGTGGCAATCGGCCACGAGCCCAATGCGTATCGGTAGCGGGATCGTCTTCGACTTGGCGTTCTTTGATTTGTCGAAGTTGACGATGTGGTGCCACAGCTGGAAGAATTTGGCGAACAGGCGTGCGTCGCAGTCGTAGATGTCGATTCGGTAGTTGTTGTTCAGGAGGGCGAGTTTGCGGGTCTCGAAGCGGATTTGGCGGTTGACTTGGGTCAGTGCTGGCTGCTTGAGCTGGTCGGTGATCCTGATTGGAATTGGTGAGGTGAGGGCATAGTCCCATATCATTGTGCGAATCTCGGGGGGCAGGTCGAGGAGCAGTGAGGATAGCTCCTCCAAGTCGTCCGTTGAGGGTGACACATCTTGCAGTGTCTGGGTACTGGTCGCGTGCGCCATGTTGTGCGGTGCTATTGGCGTATCTGTGTTCTCGGTGGCGGCGTGCATGCGAGGGATGATATTACGACACTGGTGTGTGTGTGCGTGCGTAAGCGGCAGAGAGTTGGCTTGCATAAGGATTTTCAAGTTTCAGACGAGTGCAGGTAGAAGTGAGAATAAGACGGTTTCAAGGGAAGATTAATTTCTTGCTCATACAAGTCGCAGCCATTCACTGACCTAATTTCAAGATTCTTCCCTGCCAATCCCAGGCAGTCACACAGTGCTGACGCCATTTCCCATCCCTGGTAACAACACTCTCTGCACTAATGCAGCTATACCCCTTTTAGACGATTATTCGAGGTATTTCCTGCATCGTTGAATTCTTCGTTCGATCCATTCTAGGCAAGCGAGTGCTTTACCTGTCCTTCTTGAGGACGCTGTCGTTGTTGGTGACCTGGTCACCGAGTCTGTTGTACTCGTCGGAGAGGCCCTGACTCTGCTTCTTGAGGTGCTCGATGTCGCGGTCACGCTTCCTGATGGCCTCCTTGAGCTTGGACACCTCGCCGAGGTCGCCAGCGGAGCCGAGACCAGACTTGCCCTTCTCGCTCTTGGAGTCACCGCCAGTAAGACGCTTGTTCTCCTCCTCGAGACGCAGGACTTCGAGGATCATGGTGTAGGTGCGGTTGAGGATCAGGGAGAGGAAGAGGGTGAAGCCGCAAAGGTACATGTTGCGCTGAGAGTAGAACTTGCGGGCCTGGACCTCCATACGCTCGCTACCGGCGACGGCACTGTGATGTAGTTAGTAAACTGAGTTGTAACTGAATCCATTGGCAAATCTTACGCAGCGGTACCACCCTGCTGCTTCGCCGTGGCGAGCTCGAGCTGCACCCTGTAGACGCGGTTGACGCTGTCAACGAACAGGATGAGGATGAAGATGAACGTGATCTGCTAGATGTAAGCATTCTGACGTCGAATGGTCCAATTTCCAAAATTGCATACCTTCATTCCATATTGCAGCTTGGCGACCAGAGGGTTGCCGGAGATGAACTCAAAGAGGCCACGCTTGATCTTGAAGGGCATGGGCACAATGAGGGAGAGGAAGAGGAGCATCTCGAAGACGAGAAGTCCGAAGACCTGGTTGAGAAGAGTCAGCATGCAGTTCCAAGTGCTCAACGTGGCATTCAATGCGGACCGGTGCGTAAATCAAACTCATGGTGTCTGATAGCCTGGCAGGGGATGTGGTGCTTGTGTTTGGTGGGTGGAGGAGGTTTGTGGAAGAGAGAAAGAGAGGAAGTCAAGTCGGAGGGGAGAGGGAACTTACAAGAGAGTAATAGAGCGTCATCTTGACTTGAGAGTGGGCGCCGATCCACCGATTGGGTACGTGGCTGACTAGTTTGCGAGGTGTTGTGGAATGGCGGAGGTCAGGGCTGCTCGGAGGAGGCGGAAGACAGGTTTTGTGGGTTGGGTATCAAGACAGGTGTGTTGTAGTGGTATGGTAGGAATTCTGAGGTGCAGGCAGAATGTGTGATGTAGGAAGTGAGATGAACGCGTTGCTGATTTCGAGCTTGAGGAGAGGTGTCGTTCTCCTACATCTGTGCCCGCATTTCCAGCAGGCACATGCAGCCAGGAAGTTGGCTGGCCTGGCCGTGTGATGTCACGCGTGTGGCTGATTTAGAAGCTCTCGCGTCGTCACTTTGCGCCACAGCGGCTCTTGCGCTAATGTAGCCCACTTTCCCCATTGAGAGAGGATTTTTGCGGGCGCTTGTGAAAAGACATGTGATCTGAAGTGAAGTCGCAAGCTCGGCCTCGAACTGGACTTCACGCTCCACCAACAACCACCGACATGGATCCCCAAACAGATAATACCGGCGCGCTCAATGGCAATCCACTTCCACCTTCAGGGCCGCTGAAGCAGGCGCCCGCAGACACAATGCCCGAGGCCAATCCTCAGCAGGAAATCCTGCCCGGCGACTCGGCTACTACACAGGCTGAGAAGATCGAGCGAAGCAAGGCTCTCAACGGCGCTGCCACTCACGACGCAAGCGAATTCGAACAACCGCAGGCTAAGCGCCAGAAGCGGGAGCAAGATGATGTCTTGACAGCAGCCGAGCCCACCGACCGCAGAAAGGGCGTTGCGCCCATCAAAGCTGAATTTCTGGTCGACATGTCGCGCACTGAAGAGCCGAATGCGCCCGCCCACGATGACGATGCGGCTGAGGGTGCCAAGTCATCTGAGCAAAAGACGACTGCTGGACGCGGTGGCAAGAAGACGGAGGGAGGGCAGAACAAGGGTCGTACCTACGGCTCTTCTCGCGATGCCATCGAACTCTGCAAGGGAAGAGACCACGACAACGAGTTCGGCGAGAGCAGCTGTCCATTCGGCGACAAGTGCAAGTTCGAGCACGACATCAGAAAGTATCTCAAGGATGGCAAGAGGGAAGACCTGCAGACATTCGGCGGTAAGTGTCCACTTTGGGAGCAGACTGGAAACTGCTCGGCTGGATGGCGCTGCAGGTTTGCCAGTGGGCATTCGAAAGAGATTGAACGCGAGGATGGCCGTAAGGAATTGGTCTTGTTGAAAAAGGACACCAACCAGGAGATCCACGAGGCGAACGAGCGCGGTGTTGTCAACGTCGTTGATAACAAGGACAAAATTCAGCTGCGCAAGAAGAAGTTCCCCACACCCAAGTCAGACAAATACCTGGCATGGTTCAATGAAGTGGAGGGCGGCAAGAACAGGGATAAGAAACCCACAGATGGCGAGGACGACGAGGCCAAGGCGAATGGCGACAAGAAAGACGCACAAGCTGCCTTCAAGGACGTGCCTTTCCGGCCCTCAGAGAAGCGTCGTATCTACTACGGCGCAGAGACACCCGTGCTCGCACCACTTACGACTCAAGGTAACATGCCCTTCCGTCGCCTTTGCGTTGGACTTGGTGCAGAAGTGACATGGTCCGAGATGGCCATGTCGATGCCTTTGTTGCAGGGTGAGAAGCAGGAGTGGGCTCTTTTGAAGGCACACGAGTCTGAGATCACGCCTCCACGTTACACACCCAAGTCCATCATCAACAACTACGACAACAGCAAAGACATGAAATTCGGCGCTCAGATCGCCGGCAACAAGCCTTGGCTCACACTCAAGACTACCGAAGCAATCACTGCTCTGTGTCCCTCTCTCCGAGCAGTCGACCTCAACTGCGGTTGTCCTATCGACCTCGTCTACCGCCAGGGCGCCGGCTCTGCCCTCATGGACTCGCCAGCCAAGCTTGAGAAGATCCTTCGCGGTATGAACGTTGTCAGCAACGAGGTGCCCATCACAGTCAAAATCCGCATGGGAACCAAGGATAAGAAGCCTACAGCAGAGAAGCTGTGCCAGCGCCTCGTTCTTGGAGGTGAGGAAGCACAGGACTCTGGAGAAGGTCCATGTGGTGTTGCTGCCATCACTCTGCACGGCCGCAGCAGACAGCAACGTTACACCCGCAGCGCTGACTGGGACTACATTGGCGAGTGCGCCAGCCTTGTCAAGAACCTCGAACAGGCGAGCGCAGACGTCGCCGACACCGTCCGCGAGCCCGACGCCCGTGATCTCTCTGCATCAGTCAAGCCAAATGGTCTACCTTACTTCATCGGCAACGGTGACATCTTGTCTCACATCGACTACAACAACGCGGTCCAGCACTCTGGTGTTGACAGTGCCATGATCGCTCGTGGTGCTTTGATCAAGCCCTGGATCTTCGAGGAGATTCAAACTCAACAGTACCTTGACAAGTCCGCCACTGAGCGTCTTGGGTACATTGAGGAGTTCGTCCGCAACGGACTGGACTACTGGGGATCCGATGAAATCGGTGTCGGAACCACCAGGCGATTCCTCCTCGAATGGCTCAGCTTCTCCTGCCGTTACATTCCTTTGGGCATCTTGGAGCACCTGCCGCCAAAGTTCGGCGACCGCCCTCCGGCGTACAAGGGTAGAAGTGACCTGGAGACGCTGTTGAGCAGCAGCAACTACAAGGACTGGATCAAGATCAGGTAAGTTCGATAGATCGTTCCGAATCGCTTGTGGGAGTGTACCACTAACAATGTTACAGTGAGATGTTCCTCGGACCGGCACACCAGAACTTCAACTTCCAGCCGAAGCACAAGTCCAACAGCTACGAGATCGAGGCCGAAGGTTAAGGTGTCGAAACCAGTCGTCAAGATTTATTGGCTACGACGTATTGAATACCCAAAACAGCAAATTTCTACTGCCTCAATGCGCATCTATGGGTCGTGAAGCTGTGATGTCGTAGCGATTACATCAACACAAGTGATCGGCACAACAAACAGACCTCCGACCTCTCCGATGTGATGGACCATTTAGGAACTTGCACTCCAAATAACACACATCGACAACCCAGAATGAATCAATGTAACCCGCCTCCGCGCCCTCTAAACTCTCAATCACTGTAACTTCATCCAAACCCCAGAATATCAAAAGCAAAACAAAGTAGTAAACCCGTCAGACCCACCTTGTCCACGCGTTGATAATCCACCCTCCAAGACTCTCGGCATCTCGGCGCACCTTTGACGTGTGATGCAAACTCCACCTACCTGTAACCCGTGTGCGGAGGTGTCAAAGCAAACAATCATAGGCACCTTCAGTGATGCGGGGACGAGAGAGGCGTCACGGTAGCTTTGAAAGCGAACCGGAATACATACCTAAGGTGTTGTTGCTGAGGGGTGGTGAAACCTACTACGTCTCCAACAGATTGCAGTATATAGCACACGCGCATCCGAAGATCATCGATCTGCCGGGGAGAAGAAGCGAAGAAATAGGTGGTAGAGAAAGTTCTTGCTTATGGGGCCTCTCAGGTCTCCCCGCCCCGCGTCTAATAATGTACTGTAGGGACAAATAGCATCGGATGTCGATATCCGATTGCGATGAATCGCGATCCCCGACTCCCCGGCAATGAGAACGTTCCTCGCGAGCTTGTGGGGAGAGAAAAGCCTACTTACTATTGATCGCGAATCGCTGTGGTCGTCGTTTTTAACTTCACTTTAATTATGCGGATTTCAAACTGAGACTTGCTCATTATGTACATATAATCGCTTGCTTAGGATAGTGCTGAACAAGCCAATGAAGTGGGCGCCGAAAGCATGAAGATCGTCAAGAAGCTCGACCTGCCACGTTCACAGCTATGTTCGAGAACGGAGACCTGCCGAAAGATGCGCAATAATCTCGCTCTTTTGTTGACTAATGAGGTCTCCTGTTGCTCGATCGGCCGTCCGTCTCTCTTCTCCCTCCTCAGTCTCAGTCTCAGACCAAACGCTGAACAAACCAAGTGGGACATTGAGCTTCGAGAATGACGAGATAGCGTACCCGCCCTTTTACTCACTTGTGTCCATCGGATTCCTGTTTTCTCGATCGACCTAACATCCCCTTTCTACTCGAGTTTCACCACTCTTGACAGCACAACTCACCGACAAGAGGATTCGCGTCAAATGTGCTAGGAATCGACGGTAGAGCAGATGGAATGGTCTGCACACGAACCATCGAAACCAGCCGCGTTGTGAGCGTGTAAGCGTGTAGCCGTCTAGGCACATTCGGTGCCGAGTCGTCGGGCAAAGCTCCCATGAAGTCGGAGGCGGTCATGATAGCCGAGACCCTGTGGTTTGGGATTACCGGCGCGTGGCAGTTTGATTGTCTGGGACTGGGGGCACAGAACTTTGCTCTCGGCCACCGGGTATCTAGTGCGTTCGAGGGTCTGTGTTTTGGGAGCGGCGTTGCTGTGGCTGTTGTGGTTGTCATTGTAATTCTAGCCTGGTGGCAGTGAACGTCCTGTGCTCTGCTCACCGCAATAAATCGGTGAACGGGGATGTGTGATCTGGTTCGAAATTCGGTATGGTGGTAGGAGGTGAAATGAGGTGAGACTTTGGTCAAGATTGCGAGACCCTTGCGGAGACGACCACAGGCTATTGTTGGATACCAACCGTCCGTGGTTATTGGTCAGTGCCAGATGGAGAGCAACCTGCCTGCCTTTGTCCTGTCAACTCGTCGTCCAGAGACCACCATATCCTAACCTTACTTACACCAAGTTGAAAGAAACACTGTTATATCGCTCGAACGACAAGCGTCTCGACACGACTGAGATAGTCAATCATAGTGATTGTGATCATCGGGTGCGGCAATACTAGCAGAGTAGAGTGTAAGTGAAGTAATCATGACATGACGGGGAAAGGATGTCAAAGCCTTGAGAGGAGGACCCCTTGAATCTCCAACCTCGGAGCAGCCAACGAAACGCAGAGGATCTGCACGACCGCGACCTCACTTCATCGCCGACTTCTAGAACCAGTGGGACCACTCGATCGAAACGAAGACAGAACTCCGTCGACCATCTGTCGCATCCACTGTATCTTCTAGTCAAGGTCCAATGCTACGACTCATTAGGTCCCAGCGCAGCTTATGCGCAAGCCTTCTCGACTCCAGGATCGTACGTTCCTGGCCATGCGAGAAAAGCGAGAGCAGGCGTATAGCGCATAGCGCGGCAAGACAGCTGTCGCCTCTCGACCGGACTTCCAAACTAAAGATTGTCGGTCCGATTCGAGACTGCGTTTGGACTTTGGAGACACCCTTTCCACCAGACCATTATTTACCTGCCAATCTGGAACCCCGTGGCCAGGTCGCTAAGCTGGGAGGAGGATGTGGAACAACGGCAAAAGCCCCATATGCGGCATACGGCTTCCTTCCAACAATCGTCCGCGGAATACAAACCGCGGCGTCGCTAGAACTTCGTCGTTCGTTCCCTTGGATTCAACGGCTAGGCGACGTTTGTCCTTTAGTACGACCGGCGGTTCGCTGGTGTTGTTCTGGCGGCGTTGAACGGTGACCATTCCGGGTCGTGCTATTCGTCTCGGTGCTGTTGAGTGTCAATAGTGAAATGAACATGGGGAAGCCGACGACGGACTCCGTGGAATTGGTTTTCGAGTCGCTGCCAGTTGCGCATTTGCGGAGGTTTCATGATCAGCTAATCAGGGTCTTTACAGCCGTGTTTTAACGTGATTCAAGTAGGTGCGATGTGTTCTAGAATGTTGACTCGGGTTTGGCGGTGTGTAATGTAATTCAGTCGATGCGTCAACTGCCACCTACGGGGTTTGATGGTGGTCGCGGTGGCCCATGATCACACTGCTGTCTTGTTCAGAATACCAGCGTTTCGCTAACTGTGTTCGGCGTCTTGGTGTTAACGTTGGCAGAAATGGAGGGTTTTGAAATGAGCTTGAAGATGACCATAGTCGGTGTGTTGGAGCGTCTATGCATCGATCTTTTACTGTTCTCCTGACTTGCCTGATCTGGAGGACAGACCGATTGTTTTTGTAGCACTGTTGTCAAATTGGCGATCATTACAATCCTTCACGACAGTGTCAAGACTATCCGTCGTTTCCAAGGCGAAACGATGACAGTCTGATTAAGCTGGTCTGCAATAGCGGTATTGGATTCCGAATGAAAGTTGCTCGCGGCGCAGACTAAGCAAAGTCAGGTACTATGGTAACTTCACAACTATGACCGGCCTGCGCAGTATGATGCGCAAGTGATTCGCAGTCCAACACGGGCGGTCAAGGAGATGTAGTTACGGACGGAGGGAGAAGCGGTTCCCTACGGGATTCGTCGTTGCCAGTGTCAAGGTCATGTTGAAACCGCGTGACCTGGTCCATCACAAGGGCGGTTGATGTCCAGACCAATTGAACGACGCGATAGCCTAGGAATGATCGGTGGTTTAGTAGGATAGTCTCGCAACTGCATTCCCAAGGCGGAGATGATCAAACTTTCGAGGCGCTTTAACGCGGCAGCAACAGGACATCAATAGAATGGTCGATAGGCAAACTGAGAGAGCGGCTCGGATAGCCCGTATAGTGATTGATGAGGATGTCGTTTGTCCTTGGCGAAAGGTAGTTCGGAGATCCCGTAGACCACCCACCTCCTCCTCAGAGATAGAGTGTTGAAACCTCGCTACGCCGTTCGTAGCAAACGTCTTGAGGAGTAGCGCACACCAGTCAACGCCTCCAAGTAGGTTGACTGCAGGAACGCAGTAGTAGTAGTGGCGGGACAACCGTCTCGGGGTCGAGTCTCAGGTTAGTGTGTAGTCTTGCCGGAGAGAAGCCATCCCCAAAGCCCTGCCGTTCTTCATCTTGCGCTTGTTAGCGAAGCTTCTCCGACATAGTACCTAGCGCTGATCAGCGGAGAATTGACGACATATGCGGTCATAACCGGTCTCAACCTCTCAGCTCTCAACAAACAAACCGATGGTCTGAAACTCCGACACTCCGACACTCCGACGACCGAAAGATCCTGACTCCTGAGGCACCAATGATCTTGTACCCACCACCCAGGTGTCAAGCACCCACTCACAAGGTGGGACAGGGGCGAGCGAGCCCTGTTGTTAGGTTTCGGTGGTGTGATGGTGTTGTTGAGCGGGCAAGCAGTGCGAATAAGGTTCGGCACATCTCACGGTACAAAGCAACAGCTTCCCCTCCCGTCGGTGACTAGTGCACCACCTTATCCTGAGAGTGGAGTGCGGTCATTATTGTTCCTGGTCTCGACGATGGGATGGGATTCCTGTGGTCGGTTGGCATGATTAGTTGCTGATCCACAAATCAACAACGTTGTTGCTGCTGGTGTTGCGCAACAAATCGACAAATCCGCCATAAGCCGCATCGTTTCCGCTCGCTAAACTGCTTCCATCGCAACGCTTATTATCGTGAGTGGGGTGATTAAATCGAACGCGTTGCGCGCCTGGGGGAATGTGGAAGACAAGCTTCTGGGGATATGGCGGTACGTTAAAGGGTACGTGTCGTGGACTCGTGTGGAGAAGTTAGGATCCAGGAGTATCAGGGCTCGAATCAATCTTTCTGCATCTGTATCCTCGATGTAGATAACGTGCAATCATGCTGACATCATCGAGGCACCAGGGCAGAGCTCCACGACTCGCGATCTTATCGAAGGAGTGAGAGAACAGGTCCAGGCAAGAATGCGCAGGTACGAGTAGTTGTCTGATCGCGGAGCTGGCCTGGACGCCGCATGCGATTACACAAGGCGTGCAGCGTACTTTTCAAAACCTGATATTAATCAGATTTCGTGGCCATGATTTGACATGTAATTAGATTCGTGACAATTGTTGACAGGTACATTGAGTTCGAGGTGGCGTGGGTTGAGGGGGGCCCCTCACCGTTGAAAGCTGTGAGTTGCGCAATCGCAGAAGTCAACGACAGCAGCCGACTGTATGCGCAAGCGCAGGCGCAAGCAGTTCCTCAGGCTGTGACTGGCGACATCATCGCCCCAATGAATGAATGACTAGGCAAGTCGATCATGATGTCGACGCTGAGCTGAGGACATCACGATCGATGGGTTGAAACTCAGGTAGCCGATCGTTCTTCGTCACTGTCGTAGACGGTGATATCAGCCCAGGGTTACGCGTGCATCAATTTGGGCAATGCTATCGTTTCGGGTTTTGAATCGTCAGCGCTAGCCCGCATGGAGGAACGAAGACCATTGGCCGAGACGATCTGAGACTCAGCCGATGGGCTGGGCAGTCGGATTTGTTCCATGCGGAGACGGTTATCCGGGGTGCGTTCAAGCCTGCACTTACAGATATCCGATATCTCGGTTAGTAATCTCCACTGCGAGGACGACATAATTGTGGTAGGAGGGGCATATCAGGGCACCAGTTCGTGATGCGTCGCATAGCAATAGATGCTGCAAAGTGGTGGCGGAGACTGCTGATCCAGAACTCAACCAGAGCTGTTACAACCCTCCACTGCAAAGGCGAATCTACATCAAAGCATGTTGCCCTCAGCCCTGCAAACTACCCCAAGGTGAATGCTCGGGGGAGTGGAAGCAGCATGTGAGGGCTGCGATCCTAATTCTGTATCACATCCGCCGTGCATCTGGTGCATGTGGTTTGTGGAGGCGCATCCGAAAGTTAATCCTCAGACGTGCCGTGGTGCTATGGGTAGATGTCGGTCAAGTCGGTCTTCTAAGAGCGACGATCGTAGCCGCATGAGGTGTCTGTAGGCGGCGAGCCAGTTTGACGTAAGGTTCGACAGCCGGCTGTTCCACTGCGAGCCTAAGCCTGCGACATGTCAAACGCCGCCTGCGGGAAGTGTTATTTGGCTGCCACCTGTGAGCGTTCATGTGTAGGGATGAGAAGGTTCCGGCGTGGCTGCTTTCGCGGAAACAACACTACTCGCGTTCCAAGATCTCCCCAGTAGCTTGCTATCCCTGCCACCTGCGCAATGTTCCCTCTCGGATAGCGTTATCTCCCATGCGGGCGTCGAGGTGAAGCATGTTGGAGAGTTGTATCGCGGTCAGAATGACAACAGGGCTCCTATCTGCGACGTGTCACAAACGTTGTTGTCTGACGCCACCCCGCGTGCCTGAAGCTACAGTGTTGATGGTTGCCGTTTCCAAAGTATCACCATCAAGGTATGTATGAATCAGTGAGATACTGTTGTAGGTAAGTAGCTTCGCGGGGTTAGTATACATCTCTCACAAGGTTCCAGGAGAAGAGGCATTGAAATTGATTCGAGGGCGCTGTAGATCTACATGAAGCGAAAGAACTTGGCTTGGCACTGAATACGCCCCATTATTGGCATTGTGAAGTCGAATGCCAACAGAAGTCAACGAGCCATCGCATCCCACCCATCAACCTGGGATACACCAAGTGGGTTCGTTCCTTTCAGCAAGAGGAACAAGCCATTGTCGGGTTTGCAATCGCCGGGTCTCATGACTACCATGAGAAACCGATGGCCAAATTATTGCCAAAGCACCATTCTTCGTGAGCACGGACCAGGTCGAGCTCACCATCTTCTTTCTATCTGTATAATTCTGATATTGAATACGCCAAACACGCGAGGATACGGTCATTGCGCATACTCGTACAATACCACGAATTGGCATCATTGTTAAGGCACAGGGTTGCTGCCATGACTTCGTCCTCATGAGCAGTACGAGTCGCAAATGGAGAGCTTCGTCAAGGTTCAGGAAAGCTTCACGACATATTCTATCCCCACCAACCAACCTACCCACCCACTTCACCCAATCCCTCAAACACGCACGCGAGAGAGCACGCGGGCCTCGGTCAAAGCGCAGCTGTCAGCCGCAAAGTTCCGCGCGTGAAGCTTTGTTTCCCGTGGCGGCGGTTGATAGGATTCAACATGCTCACGCTCATGCAGGACCCAGGGGCTGGAGTGAAGAAAGAGGATCGCAGAGGAAGAGACGGCGGCGGTGCGATGGCATGTGCAGAAATGCTTGACATCGCTTTTACTACTGCCGGTTCCTGTGAGGTTGGCACTAGCAAGTGATCATGGAAGTAGCGCATGCCTGATGGCGTTAACCGGTTCGCAGCAGAGCCGCGTCTCCACTAGGTAAGGTGTAACTACTCTCACCTTAAGTAAGTTCTTACCCGTACGCCGCTGTTCACTTCGGTGAGTGCAATGAGCACTAGTAGTACGAATGTTTGCGAGAACGACGCTCGCCACGCCCGTGAAGCCACCGCTTCACGCTGAATGATCACCAACTCCCGATGGCGGTAGTAACACCTAGCGATGCTAGTAATGTAAGCAAGTGGATATAAGATGGCGTTCATCACAGCAGGGCCGCGGCTCCACCAAGCAGGCCAGGCACCGCTGCTATTACTTCTTCTAAGACCGTGCCTTTCAGGAACCAGGGTCTCAATAGCTCGGTCTGTTTTGTAACGACGGCTCGGCATTTCCAGTAGTTCAATGGTGATGGACTGCATCAGGACAGGAAAGCGGTGACCGCGATGAAATCGGCGTCAGTCTGAGGATATCCTGGGGGGAGACTACCAACTAGATTATTGTAACGTCGCCTCGCTAAGAAACCGTGCACTTTCTTCCGCTTGTCCGGACAGACCGACATTCGCTCAAAGGTGCGACACAGCGGGCGGCAAAGCTGATGGACAAGTCTGGAATCCCCTTGTTCAACGGGCTGGTGGATTTCTGAACAGTTTGACCAAGACGTTTCTTGAGGCGGAGAGAGAAGGAGGGAGCCCCAAAAGCAAGGCGCGAAAGAGTTGCCGTGGAACAGCCGGGAACTTCCATTAGTCGGGTGAGACGGCGTGCGGTTCACCTATTTGCGGGTAGATGAAATGTTGGACGCCTGGTTACAACACCTGGTTCGAGTATTAGGGCCGATGGACGCGATGATTGCTCGGGCCGGGCGAGATTTCCAAAGGGCTGGGCGGTTTGCTCTAGGGCAGACCATCAACACCAGGCATGGCATACACGGTGGTTGAAGACTACGTGACAGGCAGACAGGGATGTCCTCCGCGTCGTCGGCCGCGGTATGATGTGAAGCAGGGCGGCCACGCGAGCGAGCGCCGTTTGGTCAGCCTCGAAGGGAAGGAAGGGAAGGAATTTGTGGAACTGCTGAGCCGCCAGAAGCACTCGCGTCCGACTCCCGTGGCGGCAGGCGCCGTTTGTTGTTCGGCTACAAGGCGAAAGCTTGCATAAACGTCGGCGAGAGCCTCGAGTTTCGCCCGACATTACACGAGTTGCGATCGCGACGACCGACTTGTGATACCACTAAGTCGACTGCTGCTTGGGCAATGTTTGGTTCGACGTTGAGAGAGCCGGCAATACATGCCTGCGAAGCCGATCTCTTGGTATTAGGTTGTCGAGATCTTGGAGACATCTTGCGTCGCTCGCGTGTAGACCCACAGCTGTCGCACACGAGACTTTTGTTGAGTGCTGTTAGCTGGAGAGGTTGGTATCGATCTTGCGATCTTGCTATTTCTACAGCACCGGCATACGAGAGGGACGTCAGTTTTGACGAGGGTAGCTATGATATGAATAATGATACTTGTAAAACGAAGGCAGTAGTTAATTCACCAAGCACAAGCACGAGCACCTTGTTGAATTGAACAACACGGAGATGACGTGTGGAAATGTCTCGATCGGACTTGGGCTGTACCAGGGTTCAGGAAGCCATGGATTGGTGCGGGTCGGATTTACGATTTGGCGTGTCCCAAGCTACCTGTAGGTGTCGAATAACGAACAGACAAGGCGGCTCGTTGCGGAACAGAAATGGGCCAAGCAATCACTTCCACTGCCTCTCGTTGGTGGAGCTGATAAAATGGCGGGTAGACAAGCTGGCGGAACAACAACAACAAGCCAGTGTGCAGACATCAGACAGGGAAGCTCGCTCGCGACGGGGCACAGACCGGACGTGGAGAGTTCGTTTTGGCTTCTGGAAGGGAGTAGGTGGGTTGGTAGAGTGGAGGACAGGGATGGCTGGTCGAGCTGGGACATGAGCAGGCTAAGCTGGAAAGTCTGGCAACGGCTGCGGGCTTGTGTCGGCGTCGCGCGCTCACGTGGGCGTGGCGTGTTTGGCAATAGAATGGCGAGGTCGACGAACGGCGGAAGAGATGCCGAGGATGAGAGGTTGTGGTGGTGGCGACGGCGCTCGTGGAAATGAAGAAAGTGGAATAGACTACCTATAGTTGGCGGCCTGGAGTGGTCTGGCTGCAAGCAGTGGTGTGCAGACAGCAGCAGCAGCAGCAGCAGAAGGCGGTCGACAGGCCAGGCGGTATGCAGTATGCGAGGCAGTGTGATGATGCGCGACTCAGAAACTCATCATCCATGTCGATCGCAGTGAGCAGTTAAGGCACGCCAGCGTTGGAGTATGAGGGAGGGAGGGAGAGATAGTGGTACATAGTAGTCTACAGCCGATCAAAAGGCACACTGCATGTTATTGTTACAGGCAGGCACATGGTAGACAGGCGGAGACGATCTGTCAGTGTGGCGGATTAACTTGCAGGCTACGGCTACGGCTACCAGTTCCCATTCACACTACCACAGACTACAGTACAGAGCAAGTAGTAGACCTCAAGACCTGGTGGCACCACGCTTGCTCCCTCGCTCGCTCGGTGTGAAAGTAACACATCAGAGCACTGGCCCGAATCTACACGAACACTCGATACAAACAGAGTGCGGTCCCGCAGCTGTGGTGCGGAAGCGACACATGCGGCAAGACGCCGGGGCCCAAGCTGCAGCCAGAGCCAGCGCGCGACATGCTCAGGGACTCGGACACGGACGGGATGGCGATTGGCCAGGGGCGGCGGCCGAGTTGGAACCTTGTGCGTGAAGGCAATACAGCAACGATCCGGCTTGCGATGGGATGCTCTCACGGCTCTGCTGTTGCTGTCTGCGATGCACACTCCCGGCGATGCTGCTGCTGCCATGCGTTGCCCTGATGTACCTGCTGCATCGTGATGCCACATACGGACGAATGCCCCGTCATCTCTGACCCGTCTCATGGCCACCCAGTCTATACATATGCCCACTGACATGCCCCGTCCGCCTGTCCGTCCTTTGCAATCGATCAGAGTAATCACCAACCATCGCCTTGTACCAATGCTCAACTGTTGTTGACCCCCTCTGATATTACCCTTGACACCGTCGACCGTTGTTGTTTGATCATACCATACCATACTCGAGCCATCCATCGATCAATCAATTCGATCTCATCGACGACCAACATAAATCCATCTTCGCCCCAATCCGACAACGCCCAAATCGACCGCCACCGCCTACTCCGCAATACGACCATCTCAACTCACTCAACAACATTTCTTGCCACTGCCACTGCCGCCACTCCCATTGTTCATTACCCTACCTCACCTCACCTCACCTTACCTTACCTACCTTACCCTCAGGGCCTCAGCAACGCCTTACGTACTTCGCGTCTACCGTGCCCATTACTAGCTCGTAGCCGTAGCCTGCCTCGAGCACGCTGCCCTGCCCTGCGAGCTCCACCGGCCGTTGCCCCAAGCGTCGTCCCACGCTAGGCCCTCCGCTATATTACCAAAAGCTCCACCACCACCAGTCTTCATCGTGGCCTCCTCAACTCACTCTACGCCGCCTCTCCACTCTCCCAGTGGACGCGAAAGCAGCGCTGAAAGCTCTCCTATCAGCACTCCTCCCTCTTCACGCCACCACTCCAACGCTCACTCACACCTCTACGACTTTCCTGAACCGAGGCCCAACACATTTATTGCCCGTCCAGAAAAGCCCGACGACGCATTCGCCCATTTCACCAACGCCGACGAGTTCGACTGCGACGACATCCTCTTCCCCGACGACGCCTACAACACCGGTGTCGTCTTCGCACCCGAACCCACCTACACCATTCCTCACATCAACATCCCAGACAACGCCACCATGCCGAGTCCACCCATAACCATCGCCACCCCGAGGCAACCCTCAAATTCACCGCCGCGCAACCAGCAATCCAACCTGACCTCGCAGTTGCGCCAGCCACAGGCCGACAACGACATGGACATGGACGGCATCCCCAACGAGCCCAAGGGCCGCCAGGAATCCGTCAGCATGCTCAGCACCACGCCCTACGGCGCAAAGGCCATTCCCGTACGAGACGGCATGGGCTTCCGTCGCGAAAGCCATGTCGGCCTCTCTGGCAGCCTCATGGGTGGTATGAGCTGGGGCGGTCTGTCCATGGGCAGCTTCGTCCGCGACGAGTACGTAATTGCAAGTCCCATCTTTCCCTCAACCCTCGCTGACCACTCCCGTAGCCTCCTTATGTCCGGCACCTCTCCCATGATGCACCACAGCATGCAATCACCCTCGCTCCACTCCTCTTCCTACCTCCCCAAGATGGAGGCCAACTACATGAAAGATTACGTCTGCTGCGACATCCGTCTCGACTCCATGCACGAGCTCCTGCAACATTACGAGGAGGCACACGCAGCACAGCCTAATCAGACCATGGGCCGGACACCTCGCGACCAGCAGTACCCCAGCAGCCGCGCCGCAAATGCCTCGAGCACCGCGCAAGCAGTCCAACAACAAGCACAGAGCTCTCACAACACGCCGCAGCAACAATACGCTCAGCCTCAACCCAGCTTCCAGCCTAGCACCTCGCCACTCTTCAACGGCCAGCATCACGATCAGATGCCCGGCTTTGATGGCCTGGACGACATGGAGATGGACGACGGCATGCCTGCTTCACATGCGCAACAGACGGGATCACAGTTCCAGCCTCAGCCTCAATTCGGGCGTCAGCAACCCAGAGCGCCGCCGATCAACATCAACATCGCCAACGCCTTCCAAGGCCAAGGCCTCAACTCGGCCGACCCATCGACGCCACACGCGAGCACGCAAAACTTCAACAACTACCAGAACAACCCGACCGTCTCATCCGTCAACACTCCGACGCTTGCAAATGCTGCTCAGCGCCTCGCCACTCCCGACTCTTCCGCTCCCGGCACACCCGGCGAGGGTGACGTTGATTACAGCCAGCTCGGCAACCTGAACAACCTCGACTACAACCAGCTGATGCAGGGCAACTATGATCTCAACACTGTCGACATGAGCAACGGCGGATCGGGTACCATCGATGATCCCGCAAAGCGTTTGCTGAGCAAGGCAGGCTACGGCAACAAAGGCTTCCCCGCATCTGCTCTCGCCAACAACAGCGAGATCGCCAAGCGTGTCCGCGAGAACCAGCTCCTCAACGGCCTTGCTGGCGTTGGCGGTTTCGTTGGCGAGGAGATCAAACCATTCAAGTGTCCCGTCATCGGCTGCGAGAAGGCTTACAAGAACCAGAACGGCCTCAAGTACCACAAGCAGCACGGTCACCAGAACCAGCAGCTGAAGGAGAATCCGGATGGCACCTTCTCGATCGTCGACCCAGCCACCTCCATCCCATACCCCGGCACCGTCGGCATGGAAAAGGAAAAGCCCTACCGCTGCGAGGTGTGTGGCAAGCGTTACAAGAACTTGAACGGACTCAAGTACCACCGCCAACACAGCCCGCCTTGCAACCCAGATTTCAAGCTCAACCCTCAAAACGTCCCGGGTATGCCCAACAACATGCAAGGCATGGGCGTCAACGTCGCCGGCGCTGGTTTGACAGGCATGGCTACTGGCATCGGGTACTGAGCGAGCGCTCTCTCAGTGCGTGCGTGCGCATACGCGCTAGCGGTCGTTCCGCGACTCGCGCTGCACGTCGCTTACGCCACCACCGGTCTGTACCCTGCAGTGCAAACGCCGAGCGTTTGCCTGCAGCCGCATCCTGCATCCCACCCTGCATCGATTTCCAGATTCGACTGCTCACCGCCACTGCACTCCACGCCATCTCCCACGCTCCCCGGCGGGACCACTTCACCGGATTGTGATAGTTGGTCGATGTTCCGATCACATCACCATAACAAAAACGTCAGCCTGCGTGCGTCGGACCTTCTGCCGTCGCATTCAGGCAAAAGCACATACGCGCTTAGACACGCGACCCGGTTTCGACTTTGATTACGTTGTTTTAGCGAGGCGTTACTCGAGCTCAACAACACTGCGAGTTCTTCGGGATGATTTCTCTTTTTTCGCCTGAGAGGATAACCGAAAGGTCTTTTCCTCTACACCCATGATACCCAAAGACCGGCTCCACTGTCCGCTCCAAACCCTCTCCTTGGCTGGCCCACTGCTTGCGTGTCGCTCTCGTTGCTCCAACAAGTAGACGGAACCGACTCGCAACATCTTGGGCCCAAAAAGCTTTGTTTATCGCTACGTGCCATATGCGTACAGAGACTCTTCGGCTTCTTGTTTCGAAGGCCATTACTTCTTTTGCTGCTTCTCTTGCTATTTCCTCACTCGGTCGTTCTAGGCGTTGATACCCCCCACCGAGGCCGGGTCCACACGTAAAGGAAACGTGTTACTGTTTTGTTATCTGCTCGGTCGTTCAGCGTTTGGTTGTTTCGTGGAACTCTCCCACTTTCTTGGATTTGCAGGCGCTGGATCGGTGCGCCTAAGGGGAGGGTCTTTTGCTTTTATTGTTTCAACGCTGCGTTGCTTTTGTGTGGGTACTAAAATCGCAGACTTGGTTGGGTTGTTCAACTCACCGTTGCTGCCGATAGATTGCGAGCTTTATTAGAGAGAACCTGCAAGGAAAAGGCAAAATGCCACATCCAAAAAGTTGAAAATTGATTATAACTAAAACACTCCTCTCACTTCTCAGACTGATGCTTTGGATGGATTTCGATGCTGAAACTGACTATGATCTCGTTCTGGTCGCTCTCTGTATGCTGCCCGATCGATCACATCATACCTGCAGCGTATCATGTTATTCGCTTGGTTGGTTGGTCGATCGGTCTTTCCCCTCATGGTAGCTAAGCGTCTCTGCTTCTACGATCGCATAAACGCACACATTCGTGCATGTATACTGCTGTAAGCCTCTTTCATTGTTGTCTTTCTCACAGCATGTGCTTAACCCAAACCGCTGAAAGCAATCTAATCGTCGACCGACCGACCGTGCCACCCTATCCCATCACCCTATCTACATTACCTCTAGCCGTTTCGTAGTTCCTTGATATCGAACCCAAAATCAACCTCCGATAGATCGCACATGCTGAGCACATGTATACTTATCTCACGTGCCTCAATACCAAGTTGCTTCCAAGAAATACACTAGGTCATCTCCCTGCTGTTTACCTACCAAGTCAAACTATAAGGCCATTTGTCCGATCTATGTTTTAGTAAGGAAACCAAAGTAGGTGACCGCTGTGCATGCCTCAAGAACTTGGCTCATTCAAATAGTTGTTTCGCCTGGGGAACCTAGTCGTCTTTCTCTCTCTCGTTTCTTTGCCGTTGCTTCTGGTGTGAGTGAAAACTTGATTGAGAATGTGTGTTGTGATTTGGGCAGATGCAGTACGGTGGAGGGGTAATCTTTCTTCCTTCTCGATTCGAGTGTTGTATGTGAACGTAAACGTGAACGTGATGCATGTGGGTAGGTAGATGTGTTCTTTTCGTAACTCGAGTCGATTCGATCGATCGGTTTGAGATCCATGAGCTCAATTTAAATAGGTCGGGATGAGGGGTTGTAAAGAGACTCACATCGATGCACGTAGTTATAACTTTTGTTTCTTTCAAGCCGAAGAAGGACGAGGAGGGTGTGAGGAGGGAGCAATGTGTTTTCTCTTTTTGAGAACTTTGTTTAGTGCCCAGTGTGGAGAAGTAAATAAGTTAAGTGACATTAGTAGCACTGAGGCGCGAGGAAGGTTATAGGTATGGCATGACTCCTAGGAGCAAGATGTTCATCCGTCGTTCCTGGTCAGATCTGGGAGAGGACGAAGCAAAGCTAAAAGCCAATTTCGAGGACTGGTGAGATGGGATGATAACTCCTGGTAAGCAAAGGTGGCAAGTAAATACCTCGTCAATGCCCGACCCTATCTACCTACCTACAACGACAAAATGCCGAGAATGAAAACGACAATGGGCAGAGAGAAAAAAAACCGTGAAGAAAGGGATATATTCTTTTTCCATCTCTCCCCGAAAAGCGCCATGCTAAATGCCGAGAGAACAGAAGAGCGAGAACGTAAAGAAAAAGTCCGAATGACATGCGCCCGCCAGCCTGTTGCATGCCCGAAAACATAAAGGCGTGAAGATGTTGGAATGTGGTTACTTCAGCCGTATGGTCGAGGTATGCGTGCGCCGGGAAAATCGAACGCCTGAACCCCGAGAAGAAAGAAAATCAAGTCCCTGTCGCTATATCGCCGTATCGCTGCGCCGTTGCCGTCCAGTCCTATGGGTCTTTTGTGCTGTACCCGTCCCGGTCTGCTGTCGCTGGAATCACTCTTTCAGACTCAATTTCTCCGTATGATAGTCATGTTTCATGCGGCTGCTCTGGCAGAAGCGCTTGCCTCGCCAGCCAAAGCCCGCTGACCGAAACCGACAGATTGCGCCATCTCAATTGCTTGTTGGCGTGAGGCGTTGCGCTCGCGCTGGTCCTTCAGCAGTTGCTCCTGTTCTGGCGTCAAGGGCGCTCCCTGCGCCGAGGCTGCTTGGAGTTGTTCAATGTGTGCTGCGAGCCTCGCCGCATTCTCGCGCTCGAGGCGCTGGAACTCTTCGCGCGCGCGGCTCAGCTCGGCTGGGGTGTAATTGCCTTCTTCGCTTTGCGGAGAAGCGGTTGTGTCAGAGGCTGAGTCGGACATGTTGATGTCTTCCTGCCCGTCTTCCTCATCTTCTTGCTCGGCCGCATGTGTGGCCCTCGTGGGAGCGTAAACCGCGGCCTGCTGTTGTGATGGCCTGCTCCGGCGTTGACGGAGATCGGCGGGTGCGTCTTGGAAGACGACGGAGATGTCGGTCTTGCGGATAATGCTCCCTCTCCTGGGCTCGCTGTCGCGCAGCTTTGGATCAACGAATAAGGGAATGTGGTCGCCCGTCGTGTCCTCGATAATGCAGCCCTCGTCCTTCTCGTACCGCTCCCTTGCCCAACGTGTGCCTTCCCAGCAGCAGAAATCTTGAATCTCTTGGTAGGTCAGGTTTAGAGCGTCGAAAGCAGCAAACAGGCGTGCGTGGTGGGGGAAACGTCCCAGACGCATGCGGTGTGGGCCATAGCAGTAATCGAGGCCGGGGTATTTGGCTTCGATAGTGACAAGATCGCCGTAGAACAGGCCAACTTCGACACGCACCTCCTGGACAAGGTTGAGAGCGAGATGGGCGGCGAAAGAGGGTGGATCGTCGTCCTTTGGGCGTGGAAAGAGGTATGCGTAGAGAAGGTGGGCGATGGGAGTTTGGCGACGCATATCGACGGCTGCTTTGTGGAGTGCAGTGTGGTGTTGAAGTCGTGAAAAGCGGTGTGAGCAGGCCGGGGTGGTGAAGCCAGGCAGCAGCAAGGAGTCGTCGTCGGTCGGAGTATGTGTTTCTTGAGTGGCGAATGCGATCAAGAGAGGTATCGGCGGCGGTGAAGGGCGGTGGCGTTGATCGGTAGTATTGGTGTCGGCAACAGTGGCGGTGGGAGTGAGAAGGGGGAATGGTTGGATGGTGAAACAACAGGACAGGAGAGGAGGAGAGGACAGCAGCAGAAGGGACGAGACGGTAGGCGTAGGCGTAGGCGAGGAAGGAAGTGAGCAGAGACTGACACACGCACGCACGCACGACACACCACGCCTTACCCAACGGCAGGGTACAGTATTGGTCTTGGTCCTTGGTCTTGACTCTTAACGACTAAGCGGTCGAAAGTGGCTACTCGAACTGCAGTAGGACCAGGGAAGAAAGCCAAATCCCGACCTGGGAAGACATCCAGAGTCAAAACAACAAACACTTGCCTCCCATTACCTTACACCACCACCCATGTTCCATTTACATTACACCCCGAGTCAACAAACTCCGAGTCAAATACTACATACACATGTAGACCATGTATACCACCCACACTCTGAATTACGGGCACTACACCAACACCACTGACCGCCAACAACACCACCCTCCCCCACTGCCACCAAATGCGCCCACTTCAATCCTACCTTAACCTAGCCTTACCACAACGCGCTGCGCTCGTCCCGTGATCCATATCACATTGCAGGCCCGCCTCCGACTATGCGTGACTGCCGCAGCAAGCGCTGGTCGGGCACCAATCGAACCGCACCGCTGCATCCTGCGAGTAACCAACTGCTGTCGTGTTGGAAACTTGCCTGCCTACCTGCCTGTTTGCAGTCTTCAACCGGACTTGTGCGTTGCTGTGCATATTGTTGGGATCTCTGTTATTATCACCATCATCATCATCATCGTCGTGTTGACTGCGTCGTCCATGGCGAGATGCAGGTAAAGGCATGTCGCTTTACCGCTCACTCGGGCCGATGTCAAACGGCGTCATGCCTCGATCGGATATCTTCTGCATCTGAGACACATGTAACATGTGCATGTACTGTACTATACGAAACCGTCGGGCGATATATCTCCGTTGCGTAGCAGGTATGTGCTCGGATCAGGCCACTCCAAAGGTATCATTACCGCTGAGAACCTACCAACACTCGACCGACTACTTCCAAGGCAGCTGGCAGTCCTCAGAACGACATTACCTCGCTGATTAGTTCGATGTGTACGTGCCGCAAAACAGTGTGGCGGTAATCTCGGTTGCTCAGATCGGGCCGAGTCGTTCTGTGGCTTCATATTTGTAGTTGTCGCCATAAGACCTCCAATCGGTTCATCCTTGTCGCTGATTGGCTAGCTAGGCTCGTGGCTCTGACTTCGCGCTTCCTCAAATCAATTTGCAAAATCATGGTATTTACAATATTGCACCTAAATCAGCTATCAATACAATATTGTCGAGCCTACTTTTTCACTAATCCGTGATTCAAGTCGTTCTGGAAGACACTGTTTCTACAATCAATCTGAAAGCAAGTTGCAAACGATTTTAATCGCCGCCGCTTTCAACCGCCTTTTCTAATAAAGTCACCAAAGTCGTCAGAAAAGATATAGAGTCACCGCTAGGTCTCAATCTGTATCAACACAACAAGATGCCTGCCAAAAAGATTGCCGAGTCCAACCTCTCCACTCCGCCAGACACCTACCTGTACACACTCGCTCGCACCGGGTCCGACTACGCAACCATCGGCTCAGATGACTCGCTCCGGATCTTCAACATTCCCGGCCTCGAACTATCCCGAACATATGCCTCAGCACACAAGGGAATCTCCTGCCTCACATCCGCCTCAGACAACACAACACTCTTTACTGGCGGCCGCGATGGCCTGATCCGCCACTGGGACCCGCGCATCCCGGCTTCAAAACCTACCCTAGAGCTCCGTGAACCAAAGGGAGCCGGCTTCTCCGCTCTATCTTGTTCGGGAAACTTCATCGCAGCCGGTACGGAGAGTACGAAAGAAGGCTTAGGCGATGTGAGCGTATTGGTCTACGACCTGCGCAATCCCAACGGCGGCGCGCCTTTGCGCAGCTACGTCGAAAGCCACACAGACTCGATCACGCAACTGCAATGGCATCCCACACAGCGCAACTTGCTCCTGTCCGGCTCGACGGATGGTCTCGTCTCCGTCTTCGATGCCGAAGTTGCCGAAGAAGAAGACGCTCTCAAACAAGTCCTCAACCCTCGCAGCGCGGTCCACTGCGCTGGCTTCCTAGCCGAAGACCAAGTGTATGCTCTCAGCACTGACGAGCAGTTCTGGGTGTATGGTCTGGAAAAGACTGGGACAGCGGAGGAGGAGGCGCTGCCGGTAAAGGAGTTTGGAGATGTACGTGGCAACCTGGATTGCATGTATGTTGTTGATGTGGTGAGGGAGCCGTTCATGACCGAGCCTGTATTTGCTTGCGGGCACAACGAGAAGCAGACTTTGGCGATCGTGCAGTTGAAGGGACCCGGATGGGACTTTGGGGAGAGGATCGAACTGCCTGGAGCACATGGAGAGGAGGTCGTCAGGGATTTGAAGTTCGTGGACGAGGGGCGTGTTTTGAGCTGTGGTGAGGATGGTATGGTGAGGTTATGGGGCGTTGGTCAGGAGCCTGCTATCGCGGCCGCTGCGGACGCCAGTGCTGGTTCGGTGTCGAAGAAGTCGAAGAGGAAGGGCAAGAAGGAGAAGGAGAGGTTCGCGCCTTACTAGAGGCTACCACCCATTGGTGTGCCTACTCCAGGATTTGGCCGCGAGACTCCATGATGAGAGGGCCACATCGAGCATAACGACAGGCTCGCGGCCGTCCGGTAGCTTGTGTGTTCTGGAGCGGATGTTCGATGAGACATGCAAAGATTCACAGCCGAACTGTATCCCAGGTCAAGTCCGATTTCCCGCTTCTTGCTCACTTTCGTAATCTTTGCTATCTCTTACTCTTCACTCCGGCATATTGTCACATGCCTCTCTTTTCGATCACGTGGTAAAGTGGCGCTCGATTCGATTCGATTCGAAGTTGGTCTGTCATACTGAGGACCACGTGGGATGCAAACGGCCGCCATTGAGCTGCCTCACTACTTCTCAAATTCAAGAGCCTCCGATCCACTCTGCCTCTACAGCAAAAACGTGACAACCGCACCATACATCAGCTCGCGCCAAACATCCTTCCAGATGTCGGCCTCCTCACGCTCAGGCAAGCGTGCTCGCTCCGAGGACGAGGAACCAGCTCACTCCGCTACCGCGAGTCCAAGGTATGCATAAACTACAGTCCGCTGCCTAACCTTTACTGACCGATCAGTGGCATTCCCCCGAACATGGAACGTTGGGTCTGGCTTGAGATCGACGTGACCTCTGACAAAAGGCCTTTTCACACCGTCAGACGTTACTACGTTCCCGAACATATCATCGGCAAGATCCCTAGCTGGAAGGCTCAGTTGGACAGGCGACTCACCGCCATCGAGGGCGATGAGGAGCCCACGATTCATGACGAAAAGGTTCGCAAGTTGGACCCAATCAACAGAGCCATCCGATTCCTCGTCAGCGGGTACATCACTCCACCGAACGCCGCATCCGCCACCACCTGCAAGGCCACCTTGAAAAGCCTGGTTCACCTCTACAACCTCAGCATCGACCTTTCCATCGAGGACCTTGAACTAGCCATCATAGGTCGCATCGACGACTTGGAAGACGAGGATTTCCCCCTGGATGTCTTCTTGGACTTCGCACGGGCTTACTACGATAGCTCTGGCGAGAGCGCCCAGGACACATCTTTGGGCCAATCGATCAAGGCGAAGCTCGCCGACTTGCTGCCGCGTCTTGAGCAGTCCATGACTATTGAGGACATCAGCTCTGAAGGCGGGATTCTGGGAAAGCAGCTGGTCGCTGTGTTCCTGGAAGACAGAGCCAAGAACAAGGCCCCACCGCGCTCCCGCCCGAAGATCAAGAGGGAGCTCACCAACGACTAGTGAGCTTGACTGTTCAACGGCAAAGCTCCTCAATCATTGGATGATCATCTGTTGTGCTGGAAGGTCGAAGTGAGAAGCTCAGTACGACCTGCACCGAGGTAAGGACCGAGCTTGAGGACAACTACATCAACAGTCGATGTCCTTCAACATCGATCGATGAACGGGTTCTGTACTCTGCTGCAAATTTTACGTGGGTCGTGCGAAGGATGGTATGACCACAGGAACGTGACAAAGGTTACAGGTCAGTAGCCTCAGAAAATCAAACGAGAATCATGCTTGTCACCTCACAGCTCTATCCGTGCCCTTCAAGCAAGTTGATAGTGTCGACTCTCCCCAATGAGAGGCAACCGGCATCATGTCCTTACCGATCGTGCCAATACATGCCCAACCACGATCCATACTTCGTGATTTTTTTTTACGTATCATCAACAGCTGAAAACTACAGAAACACGGACTCATGGTGCAGTGACAGTTGATGCTGAAATGGTAGTGTCAATAGATAAAGGTAGACGTCCATGTTCTCTTATTACGTAAAGGTATACAAACCGCCCAAACCAACCGACCAACCAACAATTATTTCAACAGCACAACTCCTCAAAGCTCCAAACCCCCAACACCAGAGTGCCCACTCACACTCCACACACCCTGCAGTCCTCCCGCAGAGCAATTGCACACACCAACCGCATCACCACCCTTGCCACCCTCCTTGCCACCACTCGCCGCCAGAATTCCAAAGCGCAAGATAACCTCCGTAGAAGTGACCAGGATGCTCAGGATGATCAGCACGATGATGATCCAGGTGATGCGGGTCATCTTGACGTCCGCGATCTGGTCCGAGAGGATTTCGGCGAGGTCGAGGAAGACGCGGCAGCGCTCGTTCAGGACCTGGATGCGCGGTTTGATCTCGAGGTATTCGCGCACGCCCTGGTAGAGAGGGTGTAGGGTGGGTTCGGAGTCCCAGAAGAACTTCGGGGTGTCGAGCATGTTGCTTGCTGTGATGGTTCGTTAGCGGGTGGCGATGTTGAGGTAGGTGTTGAGGTAGGTGTTGATCAGGTGAGACTTACAAAGATTGACATCGACACGGCCTTCGAACAAGCTGCCCACCAGAGCGACGACTTCTGTTCGACTCATTCCTAGGCGGCCTTCTAGCGCCAGTTGCTTCGGAACGTACTGTGCTTCCGCCATGGTGCGCTGCATCCTTTCTTCGAAGAAGCTCAGCTTCGTACTCTGTCCGACGGCGTGGCTCATTGCCAGCTTGATCATATGGTCGCTTGTGCGTAATGTGATCATGTCGTTGTAGATTCTAGCCTTTTCGATGCTCTCGTCGTACTCGAAGTGGAATTCTTCAGTCTCGAAATCGCTCTCATCCAGAGGTCGGGTGAGAAGAGGTACCGATGCAGCGGTGGGCAGCTGATAGTTGCTTTTTTGCAGTCTGGCGTGCGAGGAAGAGATGGGTGTTGGAGCAGCGGAGGAAAATGTCAGGTCGGCGAGAAGGTCCTTCTCTTGATTTGAGGTGAAGTTCCAGAAGACGGCAACGCCGTAGCTGAAAATGAACAGCTCGGCGACTGTGTAAGCGTCCGGTGAAATTGCGTGTCCGGGCGACGGGAAGGGTTCTAGTGAAGCAGTGCTTTCGGTACTGGGTCGTCGAAGCTCGCCGTTGCTCTGGTTGTGTTCTTGCGACTGTTGGTTGGTTTCGTGGAAATGGCTTTCTCGTTGCTCCAGCTCCTCGGCGTCCAGCACCTGTTGATCGGCATCCTGTTGTTCCTGCATCATGGTGTTGTAGCTTTCGTTTCCGACAACCGAGTACTCGTCACTCTCGTCCCTCCATCCTTCGCGGTACTCCCGCCTCTCGTTCGCCTCAATCTGTTCATCCAGCACACTCCTACCACCAGGGTTCTTCACGACGGGCGAGCTTCGCACTCGGTACCCGTCGCTGCCTCCAAGCAGAGGCAATTGGTAGACACAATACAAACAGTCGTCGTAAAGCTTCGTCTTGGCTCCATGCTGATCCTTCACAAACGTCGCCATAGATCTCAGCTTGTAGCTCTGCGCAGTACAATACGCCGTAACTCTCGCCAGCTGCGCTTCAGCCGTCCTCTGACTCTTGGGCAATCTCTCAGCGCGACTTTTTCTTGACTTCCTAGCCTTTCTCCTCTTCAATTCCTCATCATCAGGCGGCCTCGCGTCCTCCTCTTCATCATCGTCGTCTCCATCAGATTCCTCGTCCTCCTCCGTAGTCTCGGGCAACAGCACCAATTTCTCACTGACTTTACTGCTTCTTGTCGGGATATGCGCCGCGCTCACAGGCGTACCTCTAGGAGTCAAAGTCGGCTGCTCCGGCATCCTGCCGCCCAGCTTGGGGTTCAACGGGTGTCGTCCTGAGGGTGTCCGGGTGTGCTGAGAAGGGCGCGCGCCAGGCGCCATACGACGCTGCGCTGAAGGGATTTCGGAAGCGTACTGCAGGACATGGTCAACAGAGATGACACGGCCGGTGCCTTGGCGCTGGGCCGATGGGCGGTTTTGCGAGCGAGACTCGTCGCGCGAGTCGGTGACCTGTTTGCAAGCCGATGTCAACCGTGAACTGCACGAAAGCTGCGTAGACCACGAGAGACGAGACAAGAACAGAAACGGGGATTGATTGGGGTGTAGATGGTGCAGTGCAGTGGGAAGTGGGAGTGACGTACGAGGACGGTGGAGCTGCGTTTTGGAGGCGCGCCTCTTTGTGGTGCTATTGACATGGTGGCGGTGTGTTGTGTGTCGTTATGGTGGCGGCGTATGACGACCACGCGTGTGTGTACTGGTTTTCGCCTGGTTGTCGCCGTGTATATATCTGTAAGTCGACGGTTCTTGATCGTCTCCAGGCTCGTCGCGAAGAGCTAACGACGTTAGTTGCATTGGATTTGGCCTGCACGCACGTGCTGCAGCAGCGTCGATCCGTGCAGACGTCACCGCGCGTTGACAGTTAACAGGCTACATGCAAGCATTGATGGCAGGATTTGTCTTGCCTGTGTTGTGCTGAGATGTCAATTGATACATCTACACATCGCATGTGTCACTGTATGTGTCGAGAGATCACCGGCGTCAAGCGCAAATCACGAACCCGGATGCAACTTCAATTCAACACAAGACCCAAGTGGATCCAGTATTCGTAGGTAAATACTTGATGATGTTATGTTACAAGTAGGTGAGTACTCTTGACGAAAGCCAACCCCGAATCCGTATCGAGACCATAGAATGTATCAATTCCCCATCCAAGAAGACCATGCTAATATGCAAATCTCTCGTTCTCTCAATCATCAACCTACAAGAAAGCGACAACAGCAGCGAGACCAGCCATCAAGCTAGCGCTACCAACCCAAGCGTCCATCAAGCCAGCGGCACCGCTGTCGTTGATAGGAGCACTGGGAGATGCAGTTCCGTTGCCGACGGTGCCGTTCGTGCCAGCGTGACCCGAAGAGACAGTTCCGTTACTGTGAGCATTGCCAACCGTGGTGGTTTGAGCGACAAGAGTGCTCTCAGCAGCAACCGGAACGCTAGAGGCAACAGCCGGGGAGCTGGTGATCATGGCGACAGAAGAAGTCGCCTCAGCGTTGTTCGCAGAAGCCGTGGTGGTGTAGAGGTCCCAGCTCGACACTGAGGTGTCAGCCTGAGATGCAAGGGAGTCCCAGTCGAAGCTGCTGCTGGAGCTGGAGTCCTCAGCGGCGGCAGAAGACTGAGCTTCGGCGGTGGTGGAGGGTGCAGAAGTGGCAGAGGCCTGGAAACCGGCGAGGTAGGAAGGAGAGTAGCTCGCGGTGCCAGAGTAGGCCGCGCAGCCAGGAACGGTGGTCTTAGGGGGAGCACGTCCGCCACCACAGTCGAGGATCTCGCAGACTTCGCCAGTGCCGGGGACGTACCAGGCGATGGAAGCGCCGGCGGGAGACGAGACGTCGGTGCTGGTGCAGCCCTCCAGGTCGGTGCGGGCGAAGGCAACAGCGGCGAATGCGGCCGTGGCCAGGATGGTGTTGGAGGAAGTGCGCATGGTGCTTTATTGTTGTGGGATGGGTTGATTTGTTTGTGGGTGTTGGAGACTTGATATGAGACCAAAGGAGGATCGCTGCCTAGGAATTGAAAAGTGTTTAAACGAGTGTGGTGTAGGCGAGCGTGAGAGAGTAGAGATTTAGAGTGAGAGTAAGAAGAAAAGCAGCAGTGTTTACTTATGGTAGCAATGTTATGCGGAGCAAAGTACAAGGCAGCAGCGCTCAGGAGTCGTCGTCACGGTCTCACCGGCACATAGTGAGACTACTACCAATTGTAGCACAAGGGCAGTTGGGGTGAAAATAGAACGGCGGCTTGATGGAGGACGGGTGTGGCGTTGTTAGCGTGATGTTGTGGAGCCAGTAGAAGCTTGAGCAACACTCTCTCGTCTTTCCATCCAATTAAGCACCTTCTATACAGTACCTAGGTACAGTATAGTCTGGCTCCACTGTCATAGCCTCTATCAACGCTCTATCGATATCGATATCTTGACCTACAAGGTATACGAATACATGTAGGCCAAACTAAAGCGATGGCAGCCGAATTGTTATACAACTACATATGCGAGTATCTCAGGAAGTAGCCCTCTCCATCCCTCCCTCAAAAAGACCGAACAACTGATTCAGCCCCTTCCACAACTACCATGCACACATCTCGTTTCATCATCAGCCTGTCGCAAAACATCATGTCATCTGTACACGCGAAACATCCATCCCTCCAGCATCCAACCAGCCAGCCAGCATGACTCTAACCCGTCACATCTCATCGCCCTCAGACCTAGCCCACCTGGCCACCTCGCTCCGCTCCATACAAGACGATGCACCACAAACCTTCCACATCCACCTCCTCGCCCCGCTAGCCGAAGCAGACACCCTCTCACAGAGCCTCAAGGCCGGCCTCGTCATCGAGTGGCCGCAAGAAACCCACCTGGACCTCTCGAGCTTCTGCAAGCGCTGGCGAGCCGCATAGGCGCGGCTCTCCACCACGGCCGCGGACGGAGTCGTCTTCGACCTTTCTCTACCCGAGCCGAATCCAACAGGAAGGCATCATGCTCGGAAGAGATTGTGTTATTCGACGCAAGTCCACGGGAACCCGGGACACGTGGTCAGTGAGACGGATGTCGTTAGGCTTGTGACTACGATGGCGACGACGATGAGTTTGAGGAGCGGGAAGAGGGTCCGCTTTGAGATCACGGGCGATGGTTCTGTTGATGGCGTTATGCCAACGCCTGATGGTAGGGGTTTGAGAGGGGTTCTGCAAGAGTTGTCTCAGCCTCAGGATGCTGTTGCGATTTGATTTGTTGGGCGCGTGTTTTTTTTTTTGGTTGTCTCGGCGTTCTTTTGTAGTGGAGGCATGGAAAATTGGTCTTCTTTTATCGACGCACGTCTTAAATTGTTGCGGAGGCATGAAACATCGGGACGCTAGGATGAATTGTGCGATTATTGTGAGTACAGGACATTAATAAGCAATCTAGCTCATACCATCGCTAAGAAGAACGATTGTTTCCTCGAAAGCGGCCAGCAGTCTTGGTATAGTGTCAGCCCATCCGTCATGCCCAAGTAAGAGTCCAGTCGTTCGCCCAAGCACCGTCCTCGGTTAAACTCTCCAAGCCCTTGATGCAAACAACTTGGCTCGTGCTGTTGTAGTCGACCTGAGCAGAGCCATAGATCGAAGCGCCGTTGAGCGTGACCTTGGTAGGAGCGCTCTGAACACCCAGGATAGTGACATTAGCCAGCTTGTTGGTGTCCGAGTACAAGCCACGACCAGAAGCGTACAGAGAGCCATCCGAGACCGTGAAATCGACGAACAAGTCAGTCTCCGGCTCGATACTCTCACCGTCGTCAACGTATAGTTGTCCCGTAGCGGCACCGTTAGCGTCAAGGGCTGCGATCAACGACCAAGAGCTGTTACGTGACTCGGTGGTCGTGTACAAAGCTTCTTGCTGAGGAAGAACGGCGCCGCCACGGATGTAGACGGGAATGTGGCCGAGAGGGGCGTCGATGGTGAGGTTTACGCCGGGCTGGGCGTCGACTGCTCCCTGGGTGTACCAGTCGTACCACTTCTCGCCATCGCCGACACCGGGGAAGATGCCGCCGCGGCTGGTCATGCCTTGTCCGAGGACAGGTATGATCAGGAGGTTAGGTCCGAGGAGAAATTGGTGGTCGATCGCGGCGAGGGAGGGGTCGTTGGGGAATTCCCAGCTGAGAGCACGCATGACGGTGCTGCCGGTCGTGTGGGAGAGGTGGAAGAGGGTGTACATGTATGGCAAGAGGGAGTAGCGGATCGCCATGGCCTTCTTGGACGCTTCAGCAACCGATTCCCACACGTAGGCTTCTTGCGAGTTAGCGGAGAGCGTGTTGTGGTTGCGGTAGAACGGGAAGAAGGCCGAGAGCTGCATCCATCTGTTGCAAAGCTCTTCGTCCGAGTTGCCGTTGAAACCGCAGGTGTCGACGCCGAACATCGGGATGCCGAACAGTGCAAAGTTCAGAGCTTGGGCAATGCTAAAGTACATGTACGCGAAGAGACTGGTGTTGTCGCCACCCCAGTGTCCAGCCCATTTTCCAGTGCCAGCGAAAGTAGAACGGCCGATGATGAAAGGTCGCTTTCCGGGGAAGACCTCCAACAGGGCCTGGTAGGTAGCATTGAGAATCTGATGGCCGAAGAGGTTGTGGACATCGTACTCCTCTGTGCCATCAACGTGAGTGGCGTTGGGGCTCACGGCGTGCACTGCGAGATCTCCGTTGACGTTGTTGATCACGTAAGGTGGCTGATTCACGTTGCGAACCCCAGGGGTAACAGCCGAAGTGAAGTAAGGCGTTGTCTCAGTGGAAGGAGGAGTTGCGGCTGCCACACTCGAGGCTTGAGATGCCGAGAGCGATGATGCCAGGGCGGCCTCTGTGCCGTTGGTCAAGTTGAAGCCTTCCGGGTATGTGAGCACCAGGCTGCCAGGCTCGCCAGGTAGACCGAAAGGTGGGTGGACTGGGTTCTGGGACAGGTTCCCGGTGCCGCACGAACCAATGCAGAACGAGCTGACTTCGCTCATATCGATCCAAATGCCACTCCACGGGACGTCCTTGTGATGTGCGACCATGGAGTCGGTCCACCATGCCACACTATCATTAGTAAACCAATCTGGGTAGACGGTATAGCCCGGCCAGACTGATAAACGTGTTAGTAATGTGATCGAAGTCCAGAGTTCAGAAGTTGCGAAGTGGATGGCATACCTGAGCCAATGTACTGAGATCCATCGGGGTTGTTCAGGAACACGCCACGATCGTTACCATCAGTGTAGATGCTGTAGTTGTCGCTCGCATTGTTCGGGTTAGGGATGTAAATAGCGGAATCGACAATGCTGCAAAAACATGGTCAGTTCTTTCCCGATGCGGAACTTGTAAGTGAAAGCTATACTTACGGGATGTAGTGCTGGTTGTTAGCTGCCAGACCATCGAAGAAGTCCTTCCCCGCCTCGATTCCAAAGGTGTTAGGATCCTGTGTGAAGTCACGGTACTGGAACATGTAGTCGATATCGTTCCAGATCGTCTCGAGGGGAATACCGAATTTCCTGTAGTTGTCCACCACGTCCTGCGTCTCACTCCAGTTCTTGTATCCCCAGCGACATTGATGAAAGCCAAAGCCCCAGTATGACTGCATAGCGGGCAATCCAATAACTCCGGTCTGGTACTGTTTTGTCACGGCCTCTTGGTTTGGACCGTCGAAAAAGTACAGGTCGATCGAGCCACCGAGAGCGCGCCAGGTCAGATTGGTAGGTAGCATAAGAGCTTCCATTGGGTGTGCGCTGCGCTGGTAAACACCGTGACTGAGTCCAACGTATTCGCCCGTCGAGCTGGTGTTCTGCGATGTAACGAGCGTGTGTGCGCCAGTCTTCTCGTCAACCTCGTAGTACCTCGTATCGAGATAAAACGGGTGGTTTCCATAGATGTTACCATCGATGGGGTCACCAGCATCGGCTGCAAAGAAGGTTGCAGTAAAATTGTTGTCCAGACGCAGTCCGTGGATCCTTTCGCCGAGGCCATACAAGTTGTAATTCTCGGGCAACTGGGTGACGAACTCGATAAACTGGTTCTCGTAAACCAACACGCTACCTCTTGTATCGTAGAGGACGTCTCCTGTTGATTTGCGAATGACAGTGAAGGAGAAGGATGGGTCGTTGCTCCAGCTGAACTGCAAATCAATGTCTTCTGTCTCAGGGTCTGGCACGCCTTGCTGCGGAAGGTCAACTAGATCTGGAGACAGAATGTATTGAGTGACATTGCTGCTGTCCAAGTAAGCGGGCTTTATGTTGACATTGAGACGGTGTGCGTCCTGGACGTTGACCGTGATGTTGAGAATCTCGATGTCAGTGCCGTAGACGTTGCACTGTATGCTGTTAGCCGCTGCAACATCTCAAATCGTCTTGTCGGGTACCTACAGGCTCACCCGCCAGGTTCAGCGTCGCAGTGAATCCATTGGCCGTCTTTTCGACCCCACTGGCGGTGTATCCGGGGCATACGTCTTGTGCCTGAACAGCATGAGGGTCCTTGACGTTAGGCAAAAGGTTTGGCCCAATGTCTGCTGAGGCGGGTACAGTGAAAGCATTGCTGAAGGTCGTGGCCACACCGTCAATGGTTGCAGTCACGACACTGTCAGTGGTCGGTGTTCCGCTTGAGGCGGCGCTCGCTCCATCGTAGGAAGTCGCATTTTGACCCGCAACAAGGGTGCTTGACGCGAGTGCGAAGAATGCGCTCCTCATCGTTCCAATGCGCGCCATGAAAGCTTGGCCTGCTTGGTCGACAGAGTATGGAGTTGAGTCCTGCTTCGCTGCAGTTTCAATTTCTTCCGTGGCAGCAGGAGATGTATAAGCCTCAGCGGCGATGAAAACAAGATAAAACACGGAAGCAACGAAGAAGCATCGGACGCCTCGTTTGCGCACTTTATACCATCGAGGTGGGGCCATTGGAGCCGTCTGCCATTCTTTCATTCTCAACCAAAGGAAGCGATCGGCACCGCGTCAACAACGCTGTCGCTACCGTTCGATCCGGTTGTGGAGGAGCAACAGGGAATCGAGCATGCAGTTTACCGTCTAGTCTGTCTGCCCCAGCCGCAGCGACCCCGCAAAGTGGAGAAAGAGGAGGTGGAGGTGATGGAAGTGGACTTGGAGTAGTCGAGCGGATGGCGCCGTGAGCCTTGATCTGATGAATACTAAAAGCGCTACGGCTGGTATACGATTGCAGACGAGGGCTGAGGAAGGCAGTAGTGGCGTGACATGCTCAGGTTCGGAAGACTAGGTGTGCATGGGGCGTCGACGATGCCCACATGGGAGCATTGTTGTCGCGAGAAAAGGCCCGAGGGTAACTTAGATCGTACCGCTTGTCAAGAGGTAGTTCGGTCGCTTGGGTCGCTTCGGAGGTGAAGTTGGGGTTGACTTTGCGCTTGGAGCTTGAGTTGATGCTTGGTGATGCTGCCCTTTAAGGTGGTCTAGGGGTTCGCTCCACAGAGACCGGAGGTATTTTCGGTCTCTTTCACCGACTGCCCAGGTGATCGTCACGAGAGTGGACAGCCATGTCAGATTCAATAAATGTCCCACGGCACACCCGGGCCACAGTGTTGCAACAATGGCACATATCAGAGCGTAATGTGGTGACTGAGGCTTAAAATCGCGCAGTGGATATGCACTGCTATTAAGATTACACTATTGACACGGTAGTCTCTTGCCCTAGGACCATTCTCCCAGGCAATGCACATGCTGTCCAAACGAGTGTGACTCCTCTCAGGACAAACCGGAACAGTCTCCCACGTGTCATGTAGGACACGAAAACACCAAGACGCCGCGCTCGAAACAAACCAAGGAAGCAGGTAACATAGGAAGTCGCTCAATCAACAGCATCTGCTTCGGCTCTTCGGTCGACCGACTTTGAACACGTCCGTCCAACCCTCCCCTCCGCCGTTTCTCCTTCGCCTACGCATCGACCCGTGACCCTCGGAGGTGAGGCCGGATCTGATGCTGGCTCCATCGTCGTGTCGGTAGTAATCGGCGTCGCCATACTGTATGCCGCTCCGTGGGTCGTCTGGGTCGATTTCGCCAAGTTCGATCTTCGTGAGGATTGTTCGCGCAAGCTTGTTGAATACCTCGTCGACGCCTTCGCCTGTGAGCGCGCTGACTTCCACGCTTGCTGGAATTCTGTTCTGTGATGCCCAGTCTGATGCTGTAGATGCTGGTACTGTGCGTCCTACTTCGGACACCGTAGCGCGTTGCTGGGATCCTAAGCTCGGGCCGAAATAGCTGGAAGGGTTGGAGGCGAGGCTGCCGGGTTCGTCCAGCAGACTGGGAGGAGGATTTGCGTCTGCCACGTCGACCTTGTTGCCGGCGACAAGCACCGAGAGGTGTGGACTAGCCAAAGCTCTGGCGTCGTTCAGGAACGTGGGAAGTTCGAGGAAAGAGTTGTGGCTGCTAACATCGTATACCAAGATGGCACCAGCAGCGCCTCGATAATAACTCCGGCTCACGCTCCTGAATCTCTCCGTGCCCGCCGTGTCCCAAAGCTGCAGCTTGATCCTCCTCCTTCTCCCTTGCGTGCCAACCTTTACTATCTTGCTAGCGAACTCGACGCCGATTGTCTGGCTGCTCAGAATGCGCCATTCATCCCTGACGAAACGGTGTAGCAGGCAAGATTTGCCAGTGCCTGAAGGTCCGAGAAGGATGATCTTTGCGAGATAGTCGTACATAGAGCCCATCTCCTGGCCGTCATCGTATCCTGAGCCATCGTGGTCGGTGCCGGAAGATGCTGTCGAGTCTCGTCGGTTGCGCGGCATGTTTACGTCGTGAATGTGCAGGGAAGTAGACGCGGGCTACGCCTAGAAGTGAAGCCTGATGGTATACATGGCTATCGGGATTTCAGGAGCTGCTGTACACTGGTGAAGCAGGCCGACTCAGCGAGACGCAAAGCAGGGCCCTGGTTGTGGTAGGCGGCCGATAAGTTGGGTGCTAGCAAGTCGGGTGCTGATTGCGTAGCGGGGCATGCGCGCGTGGTGGTGCCACGAGCCCACGAGCAGTCGGGCGATCTTCAGCGGCCCAGTCCCTCACAATCTCCTGCCCTCCTAGCTGGACTGGAGTGTACGGTGGGCGAGAAGTTCCATCAAACCATCCATTCGCGCCAACGACGACCCACCGGCCGCCACCATGCCGAGACAAAAGAAGTATGACTGGGCAGACAAGAAGGACCTCTGCTACCGCCTCTGGGTCGAGGAAGAGAAGAGCTTGCCGCAGGTTCAGGAGTACTTCGTGCAAGCGTTGGGCGTCGCCGAAGACTGCATCCCGTCGTACGTACTACCTTTGCCATGCAATAGTCTTGTCGCCGCACACAACTTCCAGTATATGCAGACACTGATGTCAGAACAGATCACAAACATTCAAACGCCAGTTCAAAGAATGGGGCTTTCCACCGGGTCGATGGTCGAGGACCCCAGCGGAAGTGGAAGCCAAGATCGTCGAACGTATCAAGCAGCTTTGGGAACTGAGCTACAGGAATGGCGCAATTGCCGCGCATTTGCAGAACGAAGGCTTTGATCTTACTGAGCAGCGTGTAGGCGTGCTCCGGCGCAAATACGGGTTCGTGCTAAGGAACGAGCGCGACTATCAGGAGTCAGAGAAGCGAAGGAACGCCAACACGAACAACCAGCAGCCCGCAGTCACCGAACCGACTGAACACTACCAAGCCCAGCATGTCGTCGGCGGAGTTGAAGATTATTCGGCTTACCAGCAGCAGCAAGCAGGGTTCCCGGCGGGCGGAAACATGTCCTATCAAGCAGCACCCGAACATCATTTCGCCACACAGGCGGAGACGCCTATAGACTCGCGAAGCTGTACGCATGACGCTTTCACAGAAGACGGTGAAGCGCCGACTCAAGTCAAGAGAAGACGCAGACGTATTCGTGGGCATGCTGCACAGCCCCCGGATGCGCCTGGCGTCCCGCCTCGGTACAAGTCAGAAACGTCTCTGAACGAGTGCAAAGCGTACTTGCAACTCGACAACGAACGCTATCAGACTGTGCGCCAGCAGTTCACGGCCATCTGCAATCAGATGGACATTCAGAAGAAGACGAAGTGTGAGGCTGGTCAATGGGAAGCGGCCAAGGATCGTCTGATCAGAGAGAATCTGCACCTCAACGCGGTCATGCACATCCCACATCCCAACCCGGACGTAGTCTCTAACGCTATTGAGGTCATATGCTCCGACGTTACGAAGCGCATTCGGGTGATCAACACCACGGTTACGATCCAAGATGCGAACAACGGCCTGCAGCTCAATCCTGCAGAAAGTAAGCGCGTTCGCCACGTCTTCTACACCTTGTTAGACAACGATGGCTACAAAACAAAGACAACATACAATAATGACCGCTGGGAGCAGATGTTCCAACTCTGGCTCACCAAGGATGAAGCTTTGGTACGCATCCAACAGCAGGGCATCGATGCACAGAAGCGCAAACTCTTGAAGGTGCTCACGCGGGACGCTATGAAAAGACTGACCGACTTCAGAGTGAAGGACGATCCTAACAGTCGCAACTGGGTGGACGGCACATACGGACCAGGACCGCCACCTGCTAAAAGGCAGAAGCCATCGAGATCAGCAAATCACCCAACACCGAAGCCACCCAAGAAGAGAGGCCCATCTGCACTGGGTCCCATACCTTTGGACCCAGAACTGTCAATTTTTGCGCCAGCTCCGCCTGTAGCCTCGCCCATTCCGTTGCCGGTCGAGGCTGAATTCCACCTGGCACCCGAATCACGCCTGATAGGTTACCACCCAAAAGTATGGGCTGGCGAATTGATGAGATGCTCTGTGGTGAGTCTGCACAAAGCCGGTACTGGTAAGATCGGTGCTGCGCAAGTGGTTCAAGTTGTCGGCATGGTCAAGAGAGGCGGAGAGGCTGATGGAGGCGATGAGACCGCTGGCGAGGTTACAGGGAGGTACATGATCGAGACTGACAACGATCTTGCGGCGTATCTCCATACCACAAAAGTGGCCGCAGACGAGAAGCTGTTGTTCGAGGTGGAGTTGAGTGGTGGATATGCTTGATTGACGGTGTTGCTGCTGTGGGGATGGTGGGAGCAAATTGTTGCTGCAAGGTGCAAGCGAAGGTACGTACTTGTGTATCAGAAGTCTGATATCGCTAAATTTTGCCTGTTATGCGCTTGTGGAGACTCAGTATCATTATTGATATCATTGGTCTAGAAGCTGTCTGGCTGTCAATCAGATGCAACCCAACTTGGAAAATGACGCAAAAAATCGAGTGAATTGTAAAATTATTACGAGACAAAAGCGACACATATAGTACGACTGCCTACATCTACCGACTCTCGAGCTCGAGCTACTCACCTAATCGGCCTCTTAGCCGACCGGGCCACACCGTGACAGAGGATTGACTGCGAAATGATGCAGTGGCTTCGCGCCATCGAATGATTAGCTCGTGCCACACACGGTTGCTTCGGATCGAAGCAGGGAATGTGAGACGCACAACGACACAACATTGCAGGCGAGCACCGACAACTCTCAGTGATGTATGTATGTGTATCTGATATTCAACATCTAGAATACAGATATAGCAAATGTAGGAGACCGGGATCAGCCCGGGGAGTGAATGGATCGGTGCGATTGACCCGCCTCCACTGTTTGTCGTCTCCACCGGCGTTCGGTGAGATCTAGAACCTTTGATTTTCTATTGGCCTCCACCGCAAAGTCCGCAACGCCAAACATCGGATGGATCGCCGCCACAGGGCAGGAGAAAGGATGGCTAGAGGAATGCCATCCGATGCGCATGTCTCGTCTCTATCATCATCATGCCGCGTGGTCTGTACTGCGCGCCGTAGCCTGTGGTCTGTAACCCTGAACAACTCTCTTTCTCACGCCGCCGCCGCCGCCCTTGCAGTACCCGTCTACCGTCTAGCTCATACATCACTGGCAGTCTAGTGGCTTCAAGATACGCTGAGCCTGTCGATTAACCATACCGTTGAACTGGCGCTGCCCTCGCGACCACTCCTCCACAGTCCACTGCCCGTGCCGCCAATGAAGCCGCGTGATCTCTGCCGCTGCCAGCGCGCCTCATGAAGGACTCTACCATCGCCGACCCCATTGACGATACCAATACCGCAGAAACCACCAGGCCATTCTCGATTTTCACCCCGCGCGATCAGCAACTCGATCCCAACCGACAGCTCCCTGACCCGCGCGTGCCCTCCTCCATCCCTCGGACCTCGTCCCCGTTCTCCCATCACCGCAGCCAGACCGTACCTGGCAGCCACGAACTGCATATCGTACAAGTCCCGAACCCGGCAGGGAGCAAGGGAGAGGTGGCCGTGAGCTCCAACGCATCAACCTCTGTCGTACCGCCCACTGTTCCGACATGGACAACTCGTGTGTCTGATCAGCACCGCGCCGTCGCGGCCCCAGGATCGAAGCATCGAACCGCTGGCTTTGCTTGCGCTCCCCGCGACAATACATTGAATACAACGAATACAACGAGTTTGGATCTGCCACGAATCTCAGAGACTAGCGGTTTCACGAGCACAAGAAAGAAGCGGCCCTCGGACGTGAGCACGCCGGTCGCATCGACCGACGAACCAAACAACAAGCGGCCGCGAGTCAAGCCACGCTTGAGGTACAACCTTGACGCCCTTACATTCAACGGCTCGGCATTGGAACCTCACAGTCCACTGTTCTTCAGTCACACTCGTCGCCAACGTCCACTACTGCCCACACGCTTCTCCAGCTCCGAGGCAGCGGCCAGTATGCTGAGCAAGGCGCGACTCGAAGAATCGCATGTCAAAACTGTGAGTTTGGCGCGTGGCACAGTGACTGCTCCTGGGCCTGGCAGTTTCACTTCCGGTTCCACGCCAAATAGCGCGACCCGTGGCAACTTGGATAGAAGCTCGACAGCGGGGAGTAATAGCTCAGATGGTACATCAGGAGCATACAATGCAAAGAGCTTTGGCCCAAACGCCGGCCACCCTCTGAACTCAATTGGTATTGTTGAGTTGTTCGAACACGATGAAAGACCAACTTTCGTCATCGACCTCTCGGACAGCACAAATTACGGACCTGGACGGGTAAGTACTCTTTTTGCGAATACCTCGCTTCGGTCCTGCGAAGGTCTGTACGAATCGATCACTGGACGTCAAGACGAGAGCCCTGCAGCTCCTGGATCTTTCATTGAGTTCAAGACATGGCTTCTCAGTGCTTCTATCAACGGGGAAAGTCTCAATGTGTGTCTGCCAGCATTTTCTTACGCCAACATCTTTTGGTCATGTACAACGCTACGAAAAAGGCTGCGCGTTATTAGCGGCTCATTTGCGACCCCTCCTGGTTCTCGAAGTGGCGCCACGCCGTCTGTACCTTCACAGAGCGTAGGTAGCGCATCGCTTGGGCCTACTTCTGCGCCTATGATGGATGTAGAACCGTCTGATTATTTTGGAAGTGCCATTCAACCGGTAGTATCAGCTGGTACGGAACCAATCGCTGGCGCATCAATATCTGGCATCGAAGGAGTTACAGCTGTCACATCCACACCACCCATATTAGAAAGAAGGATTAGTATTGTTGATGAGGGGTCAGATCTCGATCCTCTACTAAGTCCCTTGAAGTATGTAACACAGAGAACCGCACACATGATTCCAACGGCCTCGGCGTTGACAAATGTTAACTGGTTTAATAGCCACATCGCGATCACTCCAGTGGCCACACCCAGCTTCGACTGGACAAGGTTGCCGGTCACCGACGCTATGCCTCCGCACATCCAGTTTGCGCGTTCCATCGACTGGGCTTCCACTTCATTGGGTCCGATCGATACATGGGGCCCAGATCTGCGCCAGATGTGCAACCTCATCATGGCTTCGCCGCATCCGGCGGCAATGTACTGGGGTGATGACCTGGTAGCTATCTACAACGAAGCCTACATTATGCTAGCTGGGCAGAAACATCCAGCATTGATGGGCCAGAACTATAGCGTAGCGTGGGCTGAGATCTGGGACGACGTCAAGGATGTTTTCGCCAACGCGAGACTTACTGGCGAGGCGACAATGAAGGACGACGACGGCCTGTTCATCAAGCGAAGCAACTACTTGGAGGAAACGTACTTCTCGTGGTCAATCATACCCATGGTCGGCGGGGATGGTACTGTGATGGGACTTTACAACCCTGCCTTCGAAAAGACCAGAAGGAAAATCGCAGAGCGCCGCATGCTCACTTTGCGTGAGATTGGCGAGCGTACGGCTTCGGCAAGAGACGTCAAAGGTTTCTGGGCCCAAGTCATGGGCGCTTTCGATTACAACCTATATGACTCGCCATTCATGCTTCTTTACTCGGTATACGACGAAGTCGACTCCGACGCCAGCAGCATGCACTCAAATTCAACGTTCGCCGCGAAGCCTTGTCGCCTCGAGGGTGCACTTGGAGTACCCGAAGGGCACCCTTGCGCGCCGGAGCACCTCGAATTACGCAACGGAACCGAAGGCTTTACGCCTGTATTCCGCGAGGTCATGAACACCGACAAGCCCGCATGCATAGAGGTAGGCACTGGCGAGCTACCTAAAAGCCTGATACATGGGCTGGATTGGAGAGGTTTCGGCGATCCATGCACTTCGGTCGTGGTCTGCCCAATACACCCAACGACAGGCGAGGCTGTTCTTGGATTCCTGGTGTTGGGCGTAAATCCACGCAGGCCATACGACGATGATTACAGCTTGTTCATACAGCTTCTTAGTAGACAGTTGGCCACATCACTTGCGTCTGTCGTGTTGTTCGAGGAAGAAATTAGAAGAGGCCAAAAGGCCGCCAAGCTTGCGGCGTTGGATAGGATTGAACTGTCACAGCAGCTGGCCGCCCGAACTCAAGAAGCGATTGAGAGCGAGACGAAATTCACTCGGATGGCTGAATTTGCGCCAGTCGGCATGTTCATCGCGAGCTCGAACGGAAACATTACGTTTGCAAATGACAGCTGGTATGAGATTTCCCGCGTGCCCAGAGGGCAGGGTACTGCCGATAAGTGGATCCAGGCGGTCAAAGAAGAAGACCAGCAACTCGTCGAGAAGATGTGGCAGACTCTTGTTGTTGATACAAAGCCAGTCAGCTTCGAATTCAGATTCAAGGCGCCCTGGCAGGACCGCCGCGGAGACAGAGGCGAGACATGGGTCTTGTTCTCGAGTTATCCCGAGAGAGATCAGGAAGGCAGGCTCAAGAGCGTCTTCGGCAGTATCACTAATATTTCGGAGCAGAAGTGGGCAGAAGGCATCCAGACGCGCAAAATGGAAGAAGCGGTTGAGTTGAAGCGCCAGCAGGAGAACTTCATCGACATCACCAGTCACGAAATGAGGAACCCTCTATCGGCAATCCTACAATGCAGCGACGAAATCTCCGGGTCCTTGACCCAGTTCAAAAATACCGGTAGCAAAAAATTGCCAGACGAGTTGATCGCCAGCTGTTTGGATGCCGCCCAGACCATCAGCCTGTGCAGTCAGCATCAGAAACGCATTGTCGACGATATCCTCACCCTGAGCAAGCTGGACTCGCAGCTACTTCTTGTTACACCCGTCGACGCCCAGCCATTGACGGTCGTACAGCGCGCTCTCAAGATGCATGAAGGCGAACTACAAGCCGCGGACATTCAAATGAAGTTCGTCGTTGACCAGTCCTTCCGTGACATGAATCTAGATTGGGTCCGGTTTGATCCAAGTCGTGTTCTTCAGGTCTTGATCAATTTGACCACAAACGCCATCAAGTTCACTACGACGGAGAGCAAACGCACCATCACAGTCACCATCGCCGCATCCAACCGGCGACCGAGCGAGATGGAAAGCGCACCGGTCAAGTATTTCGCAACGCGGAGCAAGAAGCACTCCATGGAGGATAAGGATTGGGGTGACGGCGAACGAGTTTTCATCCACTTTTCCGTCCAAGACACCGGAAGAGGCCTCAGCCCCGAAGAGAAGAAGTTGCTCTTTATGCGTTTCAGCCAGGCTTCACCTCGCACCCACGTCCAGTACGGCGGCTCGGGACTTGGCTTGTTCATTTCAAGGGAATTGACAGAGCTACAAGGCGGCGAGATTGGCGTCGAATCAGAGGCAGGGAAGGGCAGTATCTTCGCCTTTTATGTCGCAGCCCGCCGTAGTACCGCGCCGGCAGACGACACAGGCATCAACCTCATGCACCGCGCCAGCGACGCCAAAGGCAAAAAGGACATCACGACCATGGCGAGCAAAGACGACAAACACGGCAAAGCGCCCGAGGCGCCCGCGGTGCCGATCCAGAAACGCGTCCTGATCGTCGAAGACAACCTCGTCAACCAGCGCGTGCTGCAAAAACAACTCAAGGCCCTCGGCACCGAAGTCCACCTCGCCAACCACGGCGGCGAAGCCCTGGAGAAGCTCCTGCAGAGCACCTACTGCTCCGAGGGCGGCACGCTGCAGCTGGGAGTCGTGCTGATGGACCAGGAGATGCCCGTCATGGACGGCCTGACGTGCACCCGCCGCATCCGCGAGCTCGAGCGCGAGGGCAAGATCAGAGTCCACGTCCCCATCATCGCGGTCACTGCCAATGCAAGGAGCGAGCAGATCCAGACTGCGATCGACGCCGGTATGGACGACGTTGTCAGCAAGCCCTTCCGCATCCCGGACTTGGTGCCCAAGATCGAGGAGCTGATGGGCATGTACCCGATGCCGAACGGGCCCGTCGGCAAGCCCGAGTGAATCCAGACGAGGTGCAACTCAGGGGTTTGGGACTTTTTGCTGTGCTGTGCTGCGCTGTGCTTTCTACATCGTTACCTCCCTGTGTGTCCAGACTCCAGGGTTCCCAAAGAAAGGCGTTTTCGGGGTGTGTTATTGTTTTTTAATGCATGGCAGCAAGTCAATGTTGCTCGAAAGGTTATGGATTTTGCATACCGCTACTTTTTGTTCGCGCAAATGGGGAGAGCATTCCGTGGCAAGGTCGGCCTGAACATGAGGTTTCGGCAGGGTCGGGAATGGAGGGGATACAACAACGAATTGCAACGAATTGAACGGTAAAGAAGGGGCATCACGCCGCTGTGGGCAGGCTGGCTGGACTGGGCATGGCGCATACATGTAGGGTAGATAACAAGACCCGGTTGGGGTCGTCTCTGTCGCTTTTCTAATGCTTTGCTCTGTCATCGTCCCATCAACTTATCTTTGCCTTGTCAGAGGATTTCTGGTGTGCGTTCTATGATCGACGTCGGGGTGTCATAGTCTCGATACCACCCGGTTTTGGTACTGCTGTGAAACTCGATTGTTACTCGCCAAAAGAAATACCCAGGGGGATGTCGTCTCAATCACTTCAAGAACAGATACATGTAGGGTTAGGGTTGTGGTGCCGGATGCATCTTCAAAATAAGATAGCAAGGTCATCAACTGTTTCAACAACTTGACTGACGATCAGAGATGATTCTTGGCCTAGCTGAATGGTAATTAGGTAGTAGGCTAGTTGGTCGGAGTTCCAGTATCGTAAATTTCACACCAACTGAGCTATTGTCCAATTGTTGTCGCTTAGGCACGAGGGTGATGCTCGAGAAACGGTGGTCCACACTCCGTGTCTTGATGGAGAGGTCGATCACAAGTCGACTCGATCTCTCAATGCAATACAGCCAATAATGTACTCGAAGGTTGGAGCAGCCTATCCAACAGAAACGCACTCTCGCCAGTAACATATGACGACAACGATTCAGGGCCCCAAAGGTTGTATACGAACAAGAGACGTGACCTGCGATCTCGTGCAATCATGGTAGGATTTCTTGATATGACCGAAAGGTCTTGTGTGCTAATCGTGAACGACAGTGCTTAGCTGCGAAAAATTGGCACAATGTAACGGAAGAGACTCGTCCACTCCACCCACTGCATTTGCTTGCCAGCCCACCCCTGCCCCTCCATCCATGCGTCAAAGACGACTTGAAAACCATGAAAACGCCCTGAGCTATGCCTCTGCTTGTTGGCGTGCCTGCTTCGTCCAACGCCGTAACCCAAAAAATGCCCAGGAACATGACCCCATACGAAATCCAATCGGCTCAGGTGTTGCGGTCCGAGGCCTGTAGGAAAGATTGATGCGAGCTCGACGAGCTTGCATTCTCGCTTCCTCGGATGCCTACTACTTGCTTGCCTTCTGTGTTATGCTCGGTTTCGAACGAGAGAATTTCTTCAGTTGTCCTCGAGCTCGCTCGGCTCGACGTGACGCGCCAGGACCTTGCGCTTGAAGTCTTCCTGGTTGCTGTCCCAAAGGATGGCTGCTTCGCCGTTGAGAGGGGATGCGCTGGAGAGACAATTAGTTTCCATCCTCATCATTCCGTATTACACGACTCTTCCTTCGCGGCAATAACACTTACTTGTTCGGTTCGCCCAGCAAGCTCTGAATGCTCAAGAGCACGCTCTCAGTGTTCAGCGCCGCGCTCCACGCGCCCTCCTTGCCTTGTCCGGCCGGCTTCAGGATGTCGAGGCAGATGCGGCCGCTCATGTCGACGTTGGGGTGGTAGATGGGGGTCTTGAAGAGGACTTCTGGCGGGGCGTAAGGGTAGTTTGCTGGAAAGGCGAGGGTGAGCTTGAAGGACAGCGAGTCGTATGGAGTGTCGGCGGGGCCGATCAGGGTTGCGTTCCAGTGGGTGAGGTCGGCTGTAGGGAAGGCGGAGATGCCGGGAGTGGGCGAGGTCATGAGGGCCATGAGTTCGGATTGCAGGCTGTGGGAGAGAAGGTGTTAGAGAGGTACTCAAGAGGTATGAGGGTGAAGGATTGGTTGTACCGTTTGATCACATTGCCGCTGGCTGGGGCGGCGGATTTTGAGCCTTGTGTAGAGGGAGCGGACATGGTGGACATGATGAATTGTGTAGGTAGGTGTTGAGGGTAAGGTTCCCGGTGTGTTATTGAAATAGCGAAGGTCGCCGGGTTTGTGTGTGAGAGAGAGAGAGATGGGAGAAGGCTGGCGGGGCTCTGTTTGTATGGCTCGAAGAGCTGGTTCGAGTCGGGGCGATATGGTTTTATGAGATATTGAAACTCTGTGAGGGTGTTGTGAGAGTATGCGGTGGTAGACTTGTGCTCAATACATATAGGTGACGAGTAGGAGGTTTGGATGTGGATTATTGTGTCTCTTCAAGTGCCAGCCAAAAACGGCCCTTGGGCGTGCCGCATGGCAACCGAGTAAACATTCAGTTGCTTTAGCGCCTGGATCGCGCCTGGATCGCGCCAAACGCGTCACAATTATCGATACGCGATGGCATCGAGATTCATGCTGGATATAAATACATGTTTCGAATTTACGTGTCATGTACTGTATCTCATAACACTGACCCGTATGATCTAATTTGCCTATTTCATAATGCTTGAATTGTTTCTCAGCTCCACCTGGAGGTACCATCTATCCAAGATATGCGTTCATCCAACCAAGTTGCGCTGTAATCCAATCTGCTCTTCCTCTAACCCAATCAATGTCCCAAAAACCTCATAAACTTGCTCTTCGACTTTCTCGGCTGCTTGCAGTACCCTTCCATCATCTGCGTTGGAGTACCACTTTTGGACTCGGCGGATTTTTCTGCCATCACCGTCCTCCCACTACTCGATCCTTCACTGTTTGCAGCACTTGCATCACGTACGCTTTGCGACCTCCTCAGCGCCGCTCCACTGCTCGGTCTGTTCTCAGTAGCTGCAAGCAAAGGGCTGAACGGACGCTCCATCGTCATTGTTAGCGTTCGGAAGGCACTTCGCTTTCCTCGCGCAGGGAACTGGTTCTGCAAGTCAAAGTCTGCCGGCAGTAGATCTGCTAGAGGGAGTCGGGCTGGAGGCGGCGCAATCGAGCGATGCCTTGACTTGATGCTGTTCTGATATCCGCTACTACTGCCGCTGGTGCTGCCAGGGGGTCGACTTTGAGATGGTAGCGGCGGGTAGTCTTCTTTTCCACAGCGAGAACCTGCCATTGACGCGTTCGAAGCCGATCGTTTGGATGAGGAGAAATTGGATGTGATGCTCGCCATGCTGAATTTGCGAATGACATGGTTCGCGGATCCGCGAATCTGTTCAGAACGGCCGATGGTCATGCCCGGAAAAGGGATGAGGTGTTTTGTCCATACATCGCTAATGATGGCTTCTAGCCTGGCTCGATCTGCTCGTCTGGGCGCAAGTGTCTGAACATGGCTTGGTGTTGCAACTGATTGCGACCGAGGGATGTGGAGACTACTGGCCGAGGCATTGGTACTCGCGGACTCGAGCGCTTCTTTGACAGCTTGAGTGTTCTTGATGATGACTTGGTTGAGATCCGTGGTCGGGCCAACCGTGGCGGTGCGGTGGACGCTCATCCGTTTGACGAAGCTGCCGGGCTTGCCGAAAGCCTTGCCGATGCTCCTCATGTCGCTTGTCAGGGGGGAATGAAGCTCGAAGACATTACTGAGACCTTGTGCGACTGCAAGAGTCTGCATCTCGATGCTGCGAGCTAAGTGTTCGCGCCAGACCTGGCCTTCTACAGCCGAGCAAGCCGTAGCGATTATCTCATACATGCGCGCAGAGTGTTCGAAGACGATTTTCCAGGAGTGCGGCGCGGTGTGGCATTGCAGACCTTTCCCGTTGTCGGCTTCCTGCAGTGTGGCACTGGAGAGCGGAATGCCAACAAGTACTGCGTAGTTTTCAGTCTCTTCGTCTGCCGTAGCGAGTAGTAGTGTGGTTTCGAACAGCACACACATTACATACTTGCCCTTGATGCATCCGCGACTGCGATATGCGATATGCAAGCAACCGCAAAGCTCGACTGAGCCGAGCAGTCGAAGGAAGATAGACCGATGGACTTGATCAGAGAAAGTGAGCCGGTCGCCTAACAGCCAAGTCGTCTCGAGCATGCGTGTCCTGATCGGGTTGTCTTTGGCCATGTTCATGTTTTGGCATGTGGCGTTGAGCTCAGAGAGAAGATCCTGGATTATCGCATGTGCTTCGAGATCATCACAAACTGGAGTCAGCTTGGACAAGTCACTGAACAAGAGTTCATATCTCGGTAGGCGCTGAATCGGCTTTGGATGATAAAGTCAGCAGAGTCACAGTCGACGCCAGCTCTGCTCGACTCACTTTGATCAGAAGGTCTTTCACGCTCAGCGCTTTCTTGTGGTTTTGCTCTCTTGTTCTGACCGGATTGACAGTAGCGCTCAGCAGCTCGATAGCGCGGTCGAAGTCTGGCCATGCCGCGATGTTGTGCTGCGTTTCTTCGATATCTCGGGCGATCATATCGTAATTCGCACCGTAATCTGAGTAAATCCGGAGCTGTGGTATCTGTGTCACCAAATGCATTTAGCAGACCGTCGATCAGAGTATGCGAATTCAACCGAATCCTACGTAAGTCTTGAACAAAGCTGCTACAGACGCTACCACTTGAGGCGCGCAACGGAGCACTATGCTTTCAGCCTCTTCACTGCGACTGAGGTTCAAGGATCGTCGATTCTGGCGGACCGCCGTAGCAAGTGATCCACACTTGGGCGAGATGAGGCTCGGGTGTCCTGAAACAATATCCACGCTGTGCCACCGGGTATGTAATGGCGTTCTTGCGGGTGGTCGATGAGATGCTATTGCGAGCTGTTGATCGTACTCGGCGAACGGTATCACGCGGTAGAGGGCTCCGAGTAAGTCGTCGTGTACGTTCAACATCTTTGCGATGGTCTTTTGGGCGGATGGGCGTGCAAATCGCAAGTTTGAGTTCGGATGATGATGGCCAAGCAGTGTGAAGTAAGCCTGTAATGTCAGCAATGTACGAATAAATTTCGCGACGAATGACCGTACATTTGACAACGCCCTGAGATCTGCAACATAGCTTTCTTCTGTCCTGATAAGCTCCTCCAATTTTTCTCGGCGCTTCCTGCTCCGTAGCTTGCTGGCTTCATCGAGCACCGAGCGCTGGGTGTCGATTGAGGGTCTCGGATCGGAACCAGACATGATGCTGCTCCGATTGTGAGCACGACGCCATTTGCTTGCTCGTCTCGACAAAGGCGCAATGCTGGCACTTGCTAGTGTGACAGTCGCGGACTTGACACCCGAAACAAATTGGATGGACGACGAAAGAGAACCGGACTTTGCATGCAGTGGGCGGGTTTCCAGGGGACTGTTGTCGTCAAAGTCGTCCAACATCCATCGCTCGCTGCGCGGAGTCACTGATGGTGTGGATTGATGCTTCTTCCTTCGACGCAGAGTGCTGACCCAGCGGCGGAAGGGCTTCAAAGGCTCCTCTCCGTCTGTCTCGTCTGTTTCGCCGTCTCCGAGGTAGTTGGCGTGTAGGTCGCTGTTGTGTATTACACTGCGAACTGACTCTGCGCTGTCTCGTCGGACGAAAGAGCTAAAAGACATGGCTTCTCAACACCCTCCGATACTTGATCGGGTGGCTGAGAATGCATATTGTGTATGGGATGGGCAGACTTTGAGGAGTTGTACCCACACTGGTATATTACAGCAAGCGCTTATGGCTTACCATGTGGCCACCATGGCAGGTACCCTCGTTCCTCGCTGGGTGTATTGCTACCTGTGAAGGTACATGTATGGCATGAGTACCTACATTACCCGGCAGTAAGGTACTTCCTAATGGGTTGGAAGGTGCTTGCTGTCTCTCATTCCAAGATGCTGAATGGGTTCCAACTCCTGGACACTTTCGTCCATGGTACCTACAGTGTGTATCACGAGAAGAAGCAGAGAGCTTTATTTGCCCACTTTGAAACAGGTTACGCGTACGGTTCCATACAGCACCGTATGTAGGTAGTAGCAGTCGTCGGTGTTCGGCTCTGGCAGAGGCTAAAGACCCCCAAAGATCAGCGCAGTGACTCCAAGTTGGACTGTTGAAGAACTGGGCAAGTCATCGTGATGAATTAGGGATCTTCTTGGGTTCAGTAAGTGTGAAGTGTTAGCAAGAAATGGGTGCGCGTGAATCCTGATTTCGACGCGCCACGCGAAGCTTTCACATGGCATGACGTCGCCCTGCCACGTCGCTGGCGATCTTCAACATCGACCTCGAGACCCCACTTGCTGCTGCGCCCACTGTACAAGGTCTGGAAGCTCTGATTAGACATGGATTACTTGCTCTTCGACATTCTCACCACGATACCTTCGAAGTGCTCAACACAAACCACGATCCAAGCCTCTTCCACCACATCTGCCTTCTGAAGTAACCTCGACACCTGAAGAGGCCTCGACGAAACAACTATCTAGGCACTAGCTGCCTACCCTTTACCCCACCAGCTGTGCAAGGCATCAACATACAAAAGGGACAACATGGCCGCCGGCAAACAACCACAGCGCGACATCCAGGAGCAAGAGATGGAACTCCAAGGCAATGTGCCCAAGATAATGGTCGAACAAGCCGAAGCTGCTGCATCCGCAAGCAGCGGTCCCTCTGGTCAAACAGAAAGCCATCATGCTGGTCGTGATGTACCTGCCGTGTCTCGCTATGACTCTATGGATACCACTGGCTCCGAGCAAAACGTGCCTCCACCTGCCTATGGCGAGGTGTATGGCTCGATTGAAGATGGACAGGGCTCTGGCACCAAGGCGACAATGGGCGACGACGGACGTGTCAACATTCGTATCGATCAGAATGCTCGCAACCTATCACATCTGCTTGTACCTGCTCTGCGGCATCAGCAGGAGACTCTCAACAACCAGGGTCCACCTCCACCTGCTTACATCCCTCCGAGTCTAGGAGGAGAAAAGGGCGTACCTCCTCCACCACCCATGAACGTAGTGATACACGTTGTAGGGTCTCGTGGAGACGTACAGCCGTTTGTGGCTCTGGGTAAAGTGCTGAAAGAGACATATGGACATCGAGTGAGACTGGCGACACACCCTGTATTCCACAAGTTTGTGCAGGAGAACGGACTCGAGTTCTTCAGCATCGGCGGAGATCCTTCCGAGTTGATGGCCTTCATGGTCAAGAACCCTGGGCTCATGCCCGGCTTCGAGACTATGAGGAATGGAGACATCGGTAAGAGGAGAAAAGAGATCGCAACGATGATCAAGGGATGCTGGAGAAGTTGCTTCGAGACTGGCGATGGGACAGGGCCAGCCGCATCAGACCAAACCACCGAGTCCTGGTCGAACGAAGGCACAGTCCAGACCGACCACATCTCAAAACCCTTTGTTGCGGACGTCATTATTGCCAATCCCCCCAGTTTCGCCCATGTGCACGTTGCCGAGAAGTTGGGCATACCGTTGCATGTCATGTTCACAATGCCCTACTCGCCCACACAGGCATTCCCACATCCGCTAGCGAACATTCAGTCTTCGAATGCGGACAAAAACATGACCAACTACATTTCCTATGTCTTGGTCGAGATGTTGACGTGGCAAGGTCTGGGCGACTTGATCAACAGATTCCGCAACAAAGAGCTGGGTCTGGAGGAAATCAACATGTTGAGGGCACCTGGCATGCTTCAACGTATGCGGGTCCCTCACACATACTGCTGGTCACCTGCACTCATCCCTAAGCCCAAGGACTGGGGTCAGCACATTTCCATCTCAGGATTCTACTTCCTCAATCTGGCCACCGACTACACACCGGACCCTGACCTGAAAGCCTTCCTCGACGCAGGTCCGCCGCCTGTGTACATCGGCTTCGGGTCTATCGTACTTGACGATCCAAACGCGATGACGAAGACTCTCTTCGAAGCTGTCGAGAAGTCCGGACAACGCGCACTTGTCTCGAAAGGATGGGGAGGCATGGGTGCTGACGAGCTTGGAAAGCCGGACAACGTCTTCATGTTGGGCAATGTGCCCCATGATTGGCTGTTCAAGCACGTCTCTGCCGTGGTCCATCACGGTGGTGCTGGTACAACGGCCGCTGGTATCACTGCTGGCAGACCTACACTCGTCGTACCATTCTTCGGCGACCAGCCTTTCTGGGGAGCCATGGTTCACCGAGCTGGAGCTGGCCCGGAGCCAATCCCTCACAAGCAGCTCACTTCAGACAATCTCGCGCAAGGTATCAAGATCTGCTTGAAACCTGAGAGTCAGAATAAGGCTCATGAACTAGCTGCAAAGATTGCGAAAGAGAAAGGCTCAGATGTCGGCGCACAGAGCTTCCATCAATTCTTGGATGTGGACACCTTGCGATGCTCCCTTGCGCCTTCCAGGACGGCAGTCTGGAGCATTAAGCGTACTGACGTTCGTCTCAGCGCCATGGCAGCTTGCACTCTCGCGAATGAGGGTCTCCTCGACTTCAAGGAGCTGAAGCTTTTTCGAGGCCGAGAGTACGAGGTCGACGATGGACCGTTGGATCCCATCACTGGTGGTGCCACGTCGATTATTGGGACGGCGAGCACTATGATGATGGGCTTCGCAGACATGCCCATCGAGACGCTGAAAGCACTCAAGATCCATCCTGATGCTACCAAGAAGAAGACAAAGCCTGCCAAGGGAGCCGACAAGTCAGATGCTGCAAGCGACAAGCCGTTGCTTGAAGGGACCGAGTCTTCCAGCGGAGCGGCTACCCCTTCAACCAGCCGCAGTGGATCTACGTTCAACTTCCAAGAGTCACTCAACAAGATCCAAACCCCAACATCCCCAGGCGGACGATCTGGGTCAATGACTGGCTCTCTTGGAGGTAATCAGGATGGCAGCAGGTCTAGCAGCCAGGGCCCTAAGCCTGACGAGCCCAAGGGCTCGAAGGACCCTCGAAAGTATATGGAGACCGCCATGGGAAGCGCCGAGGGAGTGCAGCGCATCGTCGGCGCTGGATTCAAGTCACCGATGGACTTCACCATGAATCTCTCGAAGGGCTTCCGCAATGCCCCAAAGCTGTACGGGGACGACTCTGTTCGTAAGCCTGAGAAGGTAACCGATTTCAAGAGTGGAATTCGCGCTGCGGGCAGAGAGTTTGGCTTTGGCATGTACGACGGCATCACCGGACTGGTCACGCAGCCCATGAAGGGCGCACAGAAAGAGGGCGCTGCTGGTTTCTTCAAAGGCATCGGCAAGGGAATTGGCGGCATTGCACTCAAACCTGGCGCTGCTGTCTTTGGTATTCCTGGGTACACCATGCAGGGTGTATACAAGGAGATGCAGAAACAGATGGGCTCGAGTGTGCAAAACTACATCATTGCCGCGCGAACCGCTCAAGGCTACGAAGAGTGGAGTGGTGCCTCGGCTGAAGAGAGATCGGATGTGGTCAGGAGATGGCAAATTCTGGAAACTCAGCTGAGGAAGAAGAGAAACGCAGACGACGTTGTCAAGGAGATCTTCGAAGAAGCTCGCCGCAAGAGAATGGAGAGTCTACCCGAGGGTGAACGATCTGCCGGCAGCTCGAACAATCCACCTACCGGCCAAAGCGCCCAGCAAGCTCCCGATCCTGGTGCGCTGGAGGCTGCCATCCGCGAGTCTATCCGCCAGACTTCAAGAGGTAACCCTGAAGAGGATGCTGCGATCGAACGTGCGATCCGTGTCTCGATGTCTGAGCTGGCACGTAATAGCGGGGCAGCAAAGCCGCAAGACGACGATGATGAGGCGCTACGCAAAGCGATGGCAGCTAGCACCCAACATAGCGGCCAGCAGACTGGCCAGCAGAGCGAGCATGACGAGGAGCTCGAGCGGGCTTTGGCGAACAGTCTCAAGGAACAGCGACGCCATTACGATAACGATCATGATGATGATGACAATGACGAGGAGTACCAAAGGGCGTTGCGAGAGTCTCAACAGGCAGCATCGAACGCAGGCGAAGGCAGCAGCTCGGCACCGGCTTACGATCAGGGCCACTTGGGCGGTACGACTAGGGAGCAGTACGAACAGTCTGGTGCTGGTAAAGGCGAAAAGAGCCAACAGGAGCAGGATGAGGAGAGGATCGTGCTGGACTATGTCAAGAAGCAGAGCATGCTTGAGCAGCAACATCAGAGTGGAAAGAAGGGCGAAGGGTCGTCCAGCGCTGGCGCTGGCGGCAACCACCATGACGACGACGACGATGACGAGGAGCTGAGGAAGGCGATGGAGGAGAGCTTGAAGGATCAGAAGAGTGCTTGAATAGATGCGTCTTCCTGCCGGCGTTGGATGAGATACCCATCAAGTATGCATGATTGAATGCAAAGACCTCGTTTCGTTGGAAGCTTTGAGATTGTGTCGGTTTGGCAAGCTCACGACCATTGATTGGTCGATAATAAAGTTTCGTTCACGTGTAAGAGTATACTGTACTTGTAGTTGTACTAAAGGTTTCAATGTTATATTCGTACCTATATGTCCGTGCGCGCTGATGTGATTGCCATCAATTGATTGATTGATTGCATGACGTATTCCTCGGCATGCCGCGTCCGGCCTCAATTTGCTACGACCTGAAGCTCAACCGCAGTCTTCTCTTCCCACATACACATCGCATCTCTAATCATGTTCGCTTCAAAGGTCTTCCGTCCGGCACAGCAGCTGTCCAAGGTATGTTCATCGCCACCAGCATACCATTGTCGGCCAATGCGCCCACTCAATGGCATCGCGCCGACAGACTTTCGCTTACTGATCATCTTACAGCACGTCCGCCAATACGCTTCCGAAGCACCCAAAGCCGCCGGCAACAATGGCATGATCTACGGCACTGTTGGCGCCGCCGCCCTCGGAGCTGGTTACTGGTACACCGCTGGCCGCACCGCGCAGGCTGAGGCACCCCCATCGAGCGCAGAAGAGGCCAACGTGCCCAAGAAGGCCGGCGACAGAGCCGTGAAGTGCTTCACTGGAGGCGACCAGGGCTTCATCAAGCTGCCCCTCGAGTCCACCGAGGTCATCAACCACAACACCAAGAAGCTGCGGTTCAAGCTGAATGACGAGGATGCCGTCTCCGGTCTCAACGTCGCCAGTGCGCTCATCACCAAGTACAAGGGCCCTGAGATGACCAAGCCCGCGATCCGCCCATACACCCCCGTCTCCGACGAGGACACTCCCGGCTACCTTGACTTCATCGTCAAGAGGTACCCCGGTGGAATCATGTCCGAGCACATGCACAACATGGCACCTGGCCAGTCGCTTGAGATGAAGGGACCCATCCCCAAGTACCCTTGGGAGGCCAACAAGCACGACCACATCGCTCTGATCGCTGGTGGCACCGGAATCACCCCCATGTACCAGCTCGCCCGCGCTATCTTCAAGAACCCAGAGGACAAGACCAAGGTTACGCTCGTCTACGGTAACGTCACCGCCGACGACATTATCCTCAAGAACGAGCTTGAGGAGCTCGAGAACAAGTACCCCAACCGCTTCCGTGCCTTCTACGTCCTTGACCAGCCCCCGAAGGACTGGCCTCAGGGCAAGGGCTTCATCACCAAGGAGCTCCTCAAGACTGTCATCCCTGCGCCCAACGAGAAGAACCTCAAGGTCTTCGTCTGCGGTCCTCCCGGACTCTACAAGGCCATCTCCGGCAACAAGAACAGCCCCTCTGACCAGGGTGAGCTGAGTGGTCACTTGGCTGAGCTGGGCTACAGCAAGGACCAGGTCTTCAAGTTTTAGATGTAATATACATGCTCGATTGATACATCAATCTGTAAATTAGATAGAAGACATGGAACGCAAAGGCCGATTGATACAGAACCAAATCTTCAGCGGTCGACGCTCGACAGGCCGCGGAACTGCCACATCGATGATGAATTATTCCCGTTGAGAGGTAGGCCGGCAATTCACATACACTGACGTCATCAACTTCGCTATCAATATCTTGATGGCATGTATTTTGCGTGAAGGATTGTCTTACGGACAAAAGGCAGAGAGTATAGTCGCAACAAACGACTGTTTTACTGGTTCTACCGCATATCATCCACCCGCCAAAGTCATGCGAACGCCATGTGTCGATCCTTCGCGCAGAACTGTGGAAGAAGCTTTCAAATCCGATCTACCCGATCTCGGTCCGCGTTGACCTGTGGCGAGCAGCGAGCTTGTTGCCGATAAGGTGATTTTGTAGCGCGGAACGATGATGCTCTGCCAACTGTTCCTGATGCTCGCTGCTGTCGCGCCTGCGGCTGGAACGGCAAATGGTGTCGGTTACGGTAGAGACGATGTGTAGGGCGCGCTACCAATGATGCGATGATTGTCTTCTTGTAAGTCGTTCGCAATGTTTCCTAGCCTTCTTCGTCATACCACTGCTGTCTTCTTCACTTCCTCTCTTTGCTTTGGGAATTGAGTTTAACAGCGCCTGCACTGTGTCGCGCTGTTCTGCACCATGCAATCTTTCCTGCAGTACCGTCGCTTTCGCGCCACACTAGAGGCTCAACTCGAGAGGACCAATGCGCGAACCACGCAACAACATCTGGATCAGGATATCAGCAAGAAAGAATTCACTTCACGGGATACACCTTCAAGCGACGATGCACTTGATACAAATTTGGAGCAAGGACATATCTTGCGAGACATTACAGAAGAAAGCGAGGAGAAAGAAGACCCACCACGCGAGTCCCACGAAAGCGAACTAGAGAAGGGAGAAGAACATGGATACATTCCGGAGAACACTCTATCGAGGACAACGACACAGCAAAGCCAAGGCACTGCTCTTGGAAGGACTCTTACCGGCATTGAAGTCCGGCGGCGCAAGACTCATGAGGGCGGAGACGGTAATGTTTTTGTTGTTGGATACGAGGGCCCAAACGATCCCATGAACCCCAAGTCCTGGTCTCGCACAAAGCGCTTCGCCGTGACTTTCTCGGTCGCTTCGATTGGATGTGTTGTTGGTCTTGCGAGCTCGATCGATAGCAGTGCTGTGAGGGAGGCTGCGGCGGAGTTCCATGTTTCCGAGGTTGTGGAATCCATGGCGACTGGGTTGTTTCTCATAGGTGAGTCCGGTCGATGCTTCTCGTGGCAATTATTCTCTGCCTGCCTTCTGCAGCCTTCAAAATTCATACCTGACTTGCTTCATTTTATTGATCAGGCTTCGGAGTCGGAGCCCTATTCGCTGGACCTTTCAGCGAGACCCTTGGAAGGAATCCCGTGTACATCGTTACTCTGGCGTGAGTTCATCAGCATTTCTTCGTTTCACTCAGAAGCTTAACAAATTTCCAGACTTTACATGATCTTTGTGATGGCGGCGGCTCTGTCTCCTAACATCGGCGCGCAGCTTGCTTTCAGGTTCATTGGTGGGTGTTTTGCTGCGACTCCACTGGTATGTGCCGGAGGCACCATCTCGGACATATGGTCTCCTATGGAGAGGGTCTATACCTTCCCAATATTTGCATGGTTCGCATTTTCTGGACCGCTTCTTGGGCCAATCATTGGCGGATTCATCGTCCAGAGCCCTTATCTCTCGTGGCGTTGGGTCGACTGGATGACCTTGATCATATCCGCCGTGGTGCTGGGTATCGTTGTCTTGTTCCAGCCGGAGACCTTCCCGCCTGTCTTGCTCAAATGGAAAGCAAAGCACCTTCGTGAGCTGACTGGCGACGACCGGTACAGAGCCGAGATTGAGATCCGATCGGAGACTTTCATGCAGCGATTAGGCGTTGCTTTGTACAGGCCGTTTCTATTGACAGCGACCGAGCCGATCATCATTCTCATCGCTCTGTACCTTACAGTCGTCTACATTGGTAAGTTCTGGCGTTGCCTTTATGTCTGAATGTGTTGGCTAAATGTTTGGTCACAGTACTGTTCACTTTCCTCGAAGGTTATAACTACATTTTCGCTGAGATCCATGGCACTTCGGAAGGCATCACAGGCCTGTGCTTCCTCGGAATCATCATTGGGCTATGCTCGTCACTCGCTCTCGTGCCTTTGATCTACCGGTGGGCGAAACAGGAGATGGCAAAAGCTGAAGAACAAGGCCGCAACAAGATCGATCCCGAGTTCCGTCTTTGGGTACGTTGATACGCCATTTTAGACCGTTTGAACAATGCAAAGTACCGACACTGACGTTGCGTGTTTGCAGTTCTCAATGCTCGGAGGTTCCATCGCCATCCCCGTCAGCCTCTTCTGGATGGCCTGGACATCTCGCCCGGATATCTCCATCTGGAGCCCACTAGGCGCAAGCGTCTTGTTCGGCTATGGCATCCTGTGCATCTTCATCACAAGGTTCGTCTTGAATGATCCCCCTTCTCCTACTTCACTCGTTGGTGCATGAAATACTGACCAAGCTTCGCCCGTTCAGCTACCAATACATCATTGACTCTTACGAGGTCTATGCCGCCAGCGCTCTCGCATCGGCTACCATGATTCGATACGTTGCTTCGGGTGGCATGGTGATCGTCGCCACGCCTTTTTACAAGAATATGGGTGTGCCGTACACTTTGACGATTATGGCGTGTTTGAGTGCGTTGATGGCGCCTGTGCCTTTTGTGTTTTACAAGTATGGGCCTTGGATTAGGAGTAAGTCTAAGCATGCGATCAAGACGTGAATGCTTTGGTTTTCGGCTGGAAGACATCTCGAACGATTGATAATGTATCTGTTGTTCGAAGCTTGATGTTTCAACATCTGGCAAGTGAATTCCGTTGAGTCACGAAATCTGTCCAAATCTCGTGTTCGTAAAACTGTACTTGATTGTGTCTTTGTTGGAATCATCACCTGAGATCTCTGAAGTCATATGCACGAGCTTGGAGAGATTCACTCGTTCAATCGCATATCTTCACAATCATGGTTGTCTTGCTCAGAGAATCGAATTTCCGAGCCTTTCTCGAACGTCTCCCGTGTAACGTGCAACCCTCAGATTGGATACCATGAAAACATCTCGACATGGACCACCGAAAATCAACCCCAATGTTCTTTCCACGTCAAACCCCCGATCCTCGATCAAAACAGCAGTGACGCAAGTCGAAACCCCACGGCGGCGGCGCCACCGCGGTCAAACAACGCAACATTGAACCTTCCAACAGCTTCACTTCGAGCCTCGAACTTCTGCACCAGCAAACACAATCACAATCACAACCACAACCACAACACAAACCAGAAACCCACTTCAATCCCCCAAAACACAAACCCGCAAAAATGGTCTACACCCTCGTCGTCCACCTCTACGCCAAGGATGATGCCGAGAGCATCTCCAAGCTCGTCGCCAAGCTGCAAGAGGCGAGCCAGGTCTACTCTAACGACAAGGAGACTCTTGGTTGGTGAGTGAGAATCCTGTTGTATCCTGCGTGTGAAGTGAAGTGGGGGGAGTAGGGAAATCGAAGAAGAAAAGACCTCCACTTCACGAATGTTCAATGGCAATAAAAAAAAGGCACAAGGCATAATCAAGCTAACCATTTTCCCTCGATAAAGGTTCGTGATGCAAGACCACAAGGACCCCCGCGCCTTCACCATCGTCGAGCGCTACGAGAACGAGGGCAGCCAGAAGTGAGTACCCAAATCCCCTTTTCCCCACCTAGTGCAAAACACCGCAAAAACCTGACTTTCTTTCCACTACCTTAGGTACCACCTCGAGAACCCGTACTGGCAGACCTTCGACAAGTACGTGATCCCGCTGCTGGCCAAGGACATGGACCTGCGCCGCCTCAACGAGCTCGACGCCTCCAAGGAGGTCCGCGTCGAGAAGGACGCCGGTCTGTGGGAGGAGGTCAAGAAGCACCAGACTTACTAGGTTGCTTTCTTTTCATTCTTTTCTGAAAGACCATCCTTCGGTGAAAAAATTCGTAGCTCGTTATGAACGGGCTTGAAATTGAAGTAAAGTGAAGTTAGGGAATTGAGGATGAAGCTTGACGTGGATTATGCAAATGAGAGACTCCTGAAGAACAAATGACAGCTCGAGGAAAAGTGCACTTGAAGATCTCGAATGTCATTGTGTGTGCGTCGTAAAAAGTGCTGTTATGCCAATGACTGCTAATTGCATATCGTATATATTTTCATGTTTTCCCACTCGATTCCCTCTTACATCTTGACCTCTGAAGATCTTCCCCTCCTGTCTATATGTATATCGTACAACAGAACCAAAGGTGTGAAAACTCTCTTTAGTTCTCGTACACATATTGCACCTCGCACTCCTCCTCATCGTCACCGTCGGAGGGAGTGTTGCTGGGCTCAGCATAGGCAGCGGGAGACTGGTCCGTGGGGATGGCGGCCTCGCCGGTAGCTGAGCTTGCAACGTAGGCGTCGGTCGACGATGCCTGCACCGAGGACGTAGCCGACGAAGATGCAACAACAGAGGAAGATGCAATAACGGAGGAAGACGCCACGACGGAGGAGGAAGATGCGACAGAGGAAGATGC
>Ga0265797_10000513_pt1 | contig 70185 bp, 61 predicted proteins | sample P2T30metagenome_FD_192433 | JGI IMG/M metagenome (GOLD analysis project Ga0265797, IMG submission 192433) | Plant litter microbial communities from East Loma Ridge, Irvine, California - P2 T30 | ecosystem: Environmental > Terrestrial > Plant litter > Unclassified | place: USA: California...
TGGCAACTGCGCAATGCCGGCAATGCGATCCTGGTGCGCGACCGCCTGGCCAGCACGCTGGCGCGCACCTACGAATGGAATATCCATACGCCCGTCATCATGACAGTGGTCGATGCGCTGAACGTCAAGGTGGTCGCGGGCAGCCAGTCGGTGTGCCTGCGTTCGCTGAATGCGCAAGCTACCTTTGCCAAGTGGATCGGGCCTGGCGCCAAGGTCAATGTGGTGGAAGACCATGGCGCGTTCTATCTCAAGAACGACGGCAAGTCGACCGCCGAATTTCTGGTGCTGCTCGATGTCGGTTGCAAGAAGCCGGCGGTGACGGTCAGCACGACCGGGGCGGTGCGCACCGTCACCGTCGCCGGCCAGAGCGTAACGCTCAACTAGTGCTCAACTGGTGCTCAACAGGCGCACTACGAGCGCACAACGGGCGAATGGGGCAGGCGCGCGCAACGCCTGCCGGCGTCCTCGACCGTCACCGTTCACGACGCAAAAGTTATCTTGATTTCGCGGGCGCTGGAATTCGCTTCGCCGTGGTACACCGCCTCGATATTGTTGCCATCGGGGTCGATCACGAACGCGCCATAGTAGCCCGGATGGTACGGCCGCTCGCCGGGCGCGCCGTTGTCGGCGCCGCCGGCGGCCAGCGCCGCCGCATGGAAGGCGTCGACCATGGCGCGGTCGCGCGCCTGGAACGCCAGGTGATGGCGCCCCGTCAATTGGCCCTGGGCCGCTGCGCTGTCGGGCGTCGACACGAACAGCTCGTCGGCCCAGAAATAATCATTGCCCGATCCGGCGATCGGGATACCCAGCACTTGGAACACGGCTGTATAAAACCGGCGCGACGCGGCCAGGTCGCGCACCACTAGCTGGATATGGTCGATCAGGCGCCCCCGGTAGAGTTCCATCGTTTCCATCTCGCACCTCCTTCATCAAGGTTGGCTTGCCTCGATCATTATACGAGCGCTGCAAGCGGCCTCGCGCAGCGTCAACACGAGGCGCAAGGGCCAAGCGTGGCGACACGCTTCTTGCACAGATGGCATTATTTCTCTTGAAGAATAATCGATCGGGATGGAGGGCATGCAAGTGTGGTGGACTGAAAGCTGGCTGACGATACAACGGGAATTTTCCGATCTGGGCAATGCCGAGGATGTGACGGTCATTGTCGTGCGTCTCCTGGTGGCGTGCATCCTGGGCGGCTTGCTTGGTTACGAGCGCGAAACCAAGGGCGCCTCGGCCGGCCTGCGCACCCACATGCTGGTCTCGGTCGGCTCGGCGTTGTTCGTGCTGATTCCGTTGCAGGCCGGGATGACGATCCAGGACCTGTCGCGCGTGTTGCAGGGTGTCACGGCTGGCATTGGTTTCCTTGGCGCCGGGGCCATTCTCAAGCAGCGCGAACAGAACGATATCAAGGGCTTGACCACTGCCGCCAGCGTCTGGATGACGGCCGCCATCGGCGTTGCCGCCGGCATGGGGCGTGAGGGCACGGCCGTACTGAGTGCATTGTTTGGCCTGGTTATCCTCGCATTCGTCCGCTCGCCCGGCAAGCGGGGCGCCGACTGATCCGGCGGCGCGGATCCACGTCAACTTCGTGACGTTTGTCTGCGCCAGCGCGCGCCGCCGCACTTCTCGTGGAACCAGCGTGCATGGCGCCGGTCTAGTAATGACGGGCTTACCCATCGGTTCGCCCATCACCACGAGCCGCCATGCACATACCGTTTCCGATCGCCCACATCGCCTGCATTGTGCGCGATCCGCTGCCGCCGACGCGCGCCGACTTGCTCACGCTGTTCGGCGCCGAGATGCCGCGCCATGGCATCGGGGCCACACTGGTGGGCCAGGCGGGCGGGCATGCAGGCCCGCCATGGCATGGCGGCGGCATGTATGCGGTCGGGCGCTTCACGAGCCGCTTTGCCAGCCTGCTCACACCGTTGTGGGATGGCCTGGGCCTGCTGCGTGCATGGCGCGCCCCGGGCAGCCGGCCCGATTGCATCCAGGTGCGCGATAAGGTCGCTTCCGGCGTGCTGGCGCGCATCGTCGCGGCCGTGCTGGGGGTGCCGTTCGTGGTCTGGCTGTCGTTCCCGATCGTCGAAGGGTATGCGGTGCGCCGCGACGCCATCCGGCGCCAGGGCAGGGTGCTGGCCTGGTTGCCGCACGCGCTGCGCGCCGCCGTCGCGCGCACGGTGCTGTACGGGTTCGTATTGCCCGGTGCGCGCCATGTGTTCGTGCAAAGCGACGCCATGGCCGCCGCGCTGGCCATCCGCGGCGTGCCGCGCGCGCGCATGACGGCGGTGCCGATGGGCGTCGATACCGCCCTGTTCGACCGTCGCTACATCACGCCCAGTCTCGATCCGCGTCTGGATGGCAGGCATGTCGTGCTGTACCTGGGGAGCGTGGCGCAATCGCGCCGGTCCGACTTCCTGCTCGACGTCGTGGCTGTGCTGCGCACCCAGGATCCCGACGTGCTGCTGGTGATCGCCGGCGACGCCCCGTCGCCTGACGAAAAAGCCTGGATGCGCGCGCAGATCGCGCGCCGTGCGCTGGGCCGGCACGTGCTGCTCACGGGCTGGCTGCCGCAGCGCACCGCCCTCGGTTACGCAGTACGGGCCCATGCTGCGCTGTCGCCGATTCCGCGTGGCGCGCTGTTCGATGTGTCGTCGCCAACCAAGCTGGTCGAATATCTGGCGCTGGGCATCCCGTGCGTGGCCAACGACATTCCCGACCAGGCGCACGTCATCGCGGCCAGCGGCGCCGGCCTGTGCGTGCCAATGGACCCCGCCGCCTTCGCCGCCGCCGTGCGCCGCCTGCTCGACGAACCACTGCTGGCCGCCGCCTTCGCCGCGCGCGGTCCGGCCTGGGTTGCTGGCCACCGCAGCTACGCCATTCTCGGGCAACAGGTCGCGCGGGCCTATACCGCGATACTGGCCGGGCGGGCGCCATGACCTGGCGCCATTCGCTCCGGCTGTCGCTGCGCTTGCTGCTGCGCTTCCTGCTGCGCGACCTGTGGGCGCGGTTGCTGGTCTACCCGTCGTTGGTCCGTAATGAACGCTCAGCGCAGGCGCTGCGCTACTACGTGGCCGGTCGCGCACGCGCGCTGGGTCTGGCGGCGGCGCCCGATCCTGTGGTGCTGCGCCCGGTGCCGCCAGCGGCGGCTCTGCTCACAAAGCCCGGCCTGCGCCGGCATCCGGCGCGTCACCTGCGGCCGCGCCGCCCGGGCTCGCTGCTGCGTACGACAATCCGCACCAGCGGCACGTCGGGCTCACCGCTAACGATTGTGCAATCGCTGGGCGCGGTGATCCGCGAACAGGCATTCGTATACCGCCAGTTGCGCTGGATCGGCTGGCGCCCGGGCGGGCGGCGCGCCTGGATTCGCGGCGACATCGTGTGCGACGCGCAGCCGCCCGATGGCCGCTACTGGTGCCGCGACTGGGTCGGCAACGTGCTCATGCTGTCGTCGTATCACTTGTCCGGCTCGACGATGGGCGGCTATGTCGCCGCGCTGGAAGCCTTCGATCCGGTCGTGATCCAGGCGTATCCGTCATCGATTGGCGCGCTCGCCAACTGGCTCAAGGCGTGCGGCCGGCGGTATCGGGGAAGGGCGCTGCGGGGCGTGATGACGTCCTCCGAGACACTCGAGCCCGCCGTGCGGGGCGCGATCGCGGATGCCTTTGGCGTGAACGTGTTCGACTGGTATGGCCAGGCCGAGCGGGTGGCCGCCATCGGTACCTGCGAGCTGGGTCGCTATCACGTGCTGACCGACTATGGCGGCGTCGAACTGCGGCGCGGGCCGGATGGCCGCAGCGAAATCATCGGCACCACGCTGAACAACCCCGCCATGCCCCTGAGTCGCTATTGCACCGGTGATTTTGTTGTTGCGTCGCAGCCGTTGGCGTGTCTGTGCGGCCGCATCTACCCCGTCGTGGACGCTGTCGTTGGTCGCCAGGAGACCATCCTGACGTTGCCTGACGGGCGCATGGTGGCCAGGCTCGACCGCGTGTTCCAGGGCTTCGATGGCAGGCTGGTCGAAGGCCAGGTGCAGTATCACGGCAGAGGGCGCTTCACGCTGCAGATCGTGGCGGGGGCGGGGTGGACGACGCATGATGAAACGGCGCTCAACGACGCATTTTTGCTGCGCGTGCCAGGTGTTGACGTTGCCATCGCACATGTCGAGGCCGTCGCGCGTGGGCCGAATGGCAAGTTTGCCTTCATCGTGCACGACCCATGAATCGTGCGAACTATGTGAAACAGTTACATGTATCATCCAAAAAATTGTGCCTTTACCAAGTTCATGAGCGGGTTGACAACGATGCTGCGGGCACGTCGTTGTCGCGTGCTCATGGCCGGCACGGCTACCGGGGGGCGGGGCGGGATCGCCAGTGCGGTGGCGGCGCTGCGCGCGGCTGGCCTGTTCGAGCGCGAGGGCGTGGTGTTCATCGCGACCCACGTCGATGGTGCCGGCCGGGTCAAGCTGGGGTGCGCGCTGCGCGGCCTGTGGCAGGCGGCGGTGCTGTGCATGTGGCGGCGTCCCGCAATTGTCCATGTGCACGCGTCCTCCGGCGCCAGCTTCGTGCGCAAGTCGCTGGTGCTGGCCTTGGGACGCATGACGGGAGCGCGCACCGTGTTTCACCTGCATGGCGGTGCGTTCGACCGGTTCGCCACGGGGCAGGCCGGCCCGCTGCTGCAGCGCTGGATTCGGCACACGCTCGAGGCGAGCAGTTGCGTGATCGCGCTCTCGCCCGGCTGGGCCGTGTTTGTGCGGGCGCTTGCGCCGCTGGCACAGGTGGAGGTGGTACCCAATGCGGTCCCGGTGCCGGTGCCGATGCCGATGCCTATGCCGATGCCGATGCCGATGCCGATGCCGGACATGGTCCAGGATGCGGGCGCCGGAATAGTCATGACGGCCGGCGGTGTAGCGGGCAAAGGCGCGGTAGCGGGGACTGTGAACGGCGCGGTCAAGGAAGGGGCGAAGGACGCGGGCAAGCCAGCAGGCGCCAGCGCCAACAGATCGACCGGCGTCGGCGCAGCATCCCGCATCCTGTTTCTCGGCCGCGTGCATCCGGCCAAGGGTGTCGGTGAATTGCTGGACGCGTGTGCGCTTCTGGCGCCGCGTTACCCGCAACTGCGCCTGGTGCTGGCCGGTGAGGGCGAACTGGACTGGGCCCGCCGGCGCGCCGATGCGCGCGGGATTGGCGGGCAGGTCGACCTGCCGGGCTGGCTCGATGCGGCCGCATGCACACGGCAACTGGCGTGCGCCTCGGTGTTCTGCCTGCCTTCGTGGGCCGAGGGCGTGCCGATGGCCATGCTCGAAGCGATGGCTGCGGGGCGCCCGGTGGTGGTCAGCGCGGTGGGCGGGATGCTCGACGTGATCCGCGACGGCGTCAACGGCGTCCTGGTGCCGCCACGCGATGCGGTGGCGCTGGCGGCCGGTCTCGAACGGGTGTTGGGCAATCCGACGTTCGGGGCCAGTCTGGCGCAGGGCGCGCGCGCCAGGATTGAACTGGATTATTCGATGGACCAGATGTGCCGGCGGCTCGCTGCGATCTATGCACGGCTGGCGGCGAATCGCTGATGGCTGATGGCCAGGGCCAATGGGCAAACAGTTGACGGAGCGGAGTTCAGCATGAAGGAAGCGCGATGAACGGATCAAACATGGTGTGGCTGGTGAACCGGATGCGCTGCATGTCGGTGGCCGAGATGGGGTATCGGGTGCAGCAGGCGACCGCGATCCGGCTGGGGCGGGGCATGGCGGGCCGCGCCCGTCTGGCGCTGGCGCGGTCGGCGCCGCCATCGGTGCCGACGCTGGCGCTGGGTGCGCGCGGCGCGCCGGAGCTCGATGCACGCGAGATCGAGGCCTTGCTGCTCGACGCCGAGCGCATCTGCGCCGGCCACGTCGTCCTGTTTGCCGATGGCCGCTTCGACGTGGGCGTGCCCACCGCCTGGAACCGCGATCCCGACACCGGCGTGACCGCGCCGGCCGTGTATCGCGGCGATATCGCCATCACCGACCGCGAACTGGTGGGCGACATCAAGCATGTCTGGGAGCTGAACCGCCACCTGCACCTCGTACGCCTGGCCCAGGCCTGGTCGCTCACGCGCGACGCGCGCTGGATGGACGCCCTCGCACAAAACCTGCGCAGCTGGCTCGAACAGTGTCCGCCGCTGACCGGCCCCAACTGGACCAGCTCGATGGAGCTCGGTATCCGGCTCATCAACTGGAGCCTGATCTGGCAATTGATCGGGGGCGACCGCAGCGCGATGTTCGAAGGTGACGCGGGGCAACGCCTGCGCGCTGACTGGCTCGGCAGCATTCATGCGCACTGCCGCACGATCGCGCGCCATTTGTCGCGCCATTCGTCGGCCAACAACCACCTGATCGGCGAACTGGCCGGCCTGTACATGGGCGCCGTCACCTGGCCGTGCTGGAAAGAGTCGCGCGACTGGCAAACGCTGGCGCAGGCCGAACTCGAAATCGAGGCCCAGGCGCAATTTTCGCGCGATGGCGTCAACCGCGAACAAGCGTTTGGCTACCACCTGTTCGTGTGCGAATTCCTGTTCGTGGCAGGCTTGCTGGCCCAGACCGGCGGCCACGGGCTGCAACCGTTTTCGCGCGCCTACTGGGCGAGTCTGCAGCGCGCGCTGCGCTTTTTGCGCTCGGTGCGCGACGTCGGCGGCCATGTGCCGGCCGTGGGCGACGCCGACGACGGCTGCGTGTTTCGCCTGGCCGTGTCAAGCATGGACCGCGCCGCGCAATTGCTGGCGCTGGGCGAGACCGTGTTCGGCGGCCATGCCGACAATCACCCCGGCGTACGCTGGCTCCTGCATACGCTGCCGGGTGTGCGGCCCGATTGCGATCCGCACGAGGTCGATACCGGCTGGGCGTTCCCCGATGGCGGCTACCTGCTGTTCGGCCATCGCTTTGGCGAAGCGGACGAGATCAAGGGGCTGCTCGACTGCGGTCCGCTGGGCTACCTGGCCATTGCCGCCCACGGCCACGCCGATGCGCTGGCGCTGGCGCTGTCGGTGGCGGGCGAGCCGTGTCTGGTCGATCCCGGCACCTTCTCGTACGGGCAGGATGACAAATGGCGCGATTACTTCCGCGGCACCTCCAGCCACAACACGGTGCGCATCGACGGCCTGGACCAGTCGGTATCGGGCGGGCGCTTCATGTGGTTGCGCAAGGCGGCGGCCAGTATCGAGCGCATGCCGGCCTCGCCCCACGAATTCGATTTCCGCGGCTCGCACGATGGATATGCGCGCCTGCCCGATCCGGTGCGTCATGTACGCAGTGTCCGCTTCGAGGGCGCCAGCAACACCCTGACCGTGCGCGACGAAGTGTCGGCCAAGAAGCCGCACAAGGTCGAACTGTTCTGGCACTTCGCGCCCGGGCTGGACGTGCGCCTGACGAGTAACGGCCTGGCCGTACGCGGGCGCCGCTTCGTGCTCCAGATGCAGGCCAGCGGTGACGACCTGCACCTGGAACTGGTGCGCGGCGCCGAGAATCCGCCGCTTGGCTGGTATTCGGCAACGTACCAGTCCAAGGTGCCGTGCGAGGTGCTGCGTATCTCGACCGTATCGTCCGCCGTGCCGGTCGAATGCAGGTTCACCATCACATTCATCGATGACAAATAGTTAAGCCCGAGAATCGATCCATGCTGCTTTATCTGGTCGCCGGCGCCCGCCCGAACTTCATGAAGATTGCACCGATCGTGCGTGCCCTGCGCGCCGACGGACGGATTGCCTTCAAGCTCGTGCACACAGGCCAGCACAGTGACCGCAGCATGAACGACGTGTTCTTCGACGAACTCGGCATTCCGCCGCCGGACATGACGCTGGACGAAGCTGGCGCCGGCAGCGCCACCACCCACGCCGGGCAGACTGCCAGGATCATGGTCGGTTTCGAGACGTTGTGCCTGCGCGAGCGCCCCGACGCCGTGCTGGTCGTCGGTGATGTCAATTCAACGCTGGCCTGTGCCATCGCCGCCAAGAAGCTTGGCATTCCCGTCGCCCATGTCGAAGCTGGCCTGCGGAGCGGCGACATGTCGATGCCCGAAGAAATCAACCGCCTCGTCACCGACAGCATCAGCGACTGGTTTTTCGTCACCGAGCCGGCTGCGCTCGAGCATCTGCGGCGCGAAGGCAAGCCCGAAGCGTCCGTGCATTACGTCGGCCACGTGATGGTCGACAATGTATTGCACCAGGTGGCGCAATGGTCGCCCGCCATGGGCGGCGGCGAGGCAGCCCGCTTCAAGGCGGGCCACGGGGCAGGGCGCTACGGCGTTGTCACGCTGCACCGGCCTTCCAACGTCGACGCCCCCGCCACCTTTGCCCGCATCGCCGGCGCGCTCCGTACGCTCGCGTGCGAGCTGCCGCTGGTGTTTCCGGTCCACCCGCGCACGCGTGCCAATATCGCTGCATTCGGCATCGACCTGGGCGAGCACATTGCATTGACCGCGCCGCAGGGTTATATGGCCTTTCTCGATCTGTGGAAGGATGCCGCGCTGGTGCTCACCGACAGCGGCGGGCTGCAAGAAGAAACGACGGCCCTGGGCGTGCCCTGCATCACGCTGCGCGAGAACACCGAGCGGCCGGTCACGATCGACGAGGGCTCGAACGTGCTGGCCGGCACCGACCCGGTCGTGATCCTGCAAGAAGCGCGCAAGATCCTGGCCGGCCAGGGCAAGCGAGGCCGCCGGCCGCATCTGTGGGATGGCCACGCCTCGGGCCGCATCGTCGCCATCCTGGCGCGGGAGCTGGCGTGACGCCCAAGGCGACCGGCAATATTTTCGCGCACGCGCGCGCGCACATCAGCCTGATGGGTTGTAAAATAGATAATCTTTCGTTGCAACAGACGCTGGACACGATCGCCGGCTTTGTCCGCACCGGCCGGCCGCACCAGCATGTGGCGGTCAATGTGGACAAACTGGTCAAGGCCAGCCGCGATCCTGAACTGCGCCGCATCATCAACGCGTGCGACCTGGTCAGCGCCGACGGCATGCCCGTGGTGTGGGCGTCGCGCCTGCTGGGGCGGCCATTGCAGGAGCGGGTCGCCGGCATCGACCTGTTCGACGCCCTGATGGGGCGTGCCGCGAGCGAGGGCTGGCGCGTGTTTTTGCTGGGCGCACGCGAAGATATCGTGCGCAGGGTCGCGCAGATGTATTCTAGTCATCATCCGCGCCTGATCGTTGCCGGTGTGCGCAACGGTTACTGGCAGGGCGATGACGAAGCGGCGCAGGTGGCGCGCGAGATTCGCGCCAGCCGGGCCGACCTGCTGTTCGTGGCGATCCCGTCGCCGCAGAAAGAACAGTTTCTCGGCAAATACCTGGCCGAGATGGGGGTGCCGTTCGCGATGGGTGTGGGCGGCTCGTTCGACGTGGCGGCCGGCCATATCAGGCGGGCGCCGCAGTGGATGCGCAGGGCAGGGCTGGAATGGTTCTACCGGTTTTTGCAAGAGCCGCGGCGCATGGCGCGGCGCTACTTCATCGACGACATGGCCTTTCTCTGGCTGTTCGTCAAAGAAGTGGTGCACAACGAGAAAAATGGCAAATAACAAGAAAATGGTAATAAGCAAGAACGTAAAAAAAACAAGAAATTAGTCGGTTGTACATGGTAATTCATCACAAAAAGCGAAGGCAGAGAGCAAACACATGAAGATTCTCGTTACTGGCGGCATTGGCTACATCGGCTCGCATACCGTCGTCGAACTGCAAAGCGCAGGCCACGACGTGGTCGTGCTCGACAACTTGTCCAATGCCCAATTGTCGGTACGCGACCGGGTGCAGCGCATCAGCGGCAAGCCGTTCGCCTTTGTCAACGCGGACATCCGCGATCGCGCGGCGATGGAAGCGGCGTTTGCCGAGCACAAGCCAGAGGCAGTCATTCACTTCGCGGGCCTGAAGGCGGTCGGCGAGTCGGTGGCCGAGCCGCTGCGCTATTACGACAACAATGTCTCGGGCAGCGTCGTGCTGTTCGAAACGATGGCCAAATTCGATTGCAAGTCGCTCGTGTTCTCGTCGTCGGCCACGGTGTATGGCGATCCGGCCTCGGTGCCGATCCGCGAAGACTTCCCGCTGTCGGCCACCAACCCGTACGGCCGCAGCAAGCTGATGATCGAAGAGATCCTGCAAGACCTGGCCAAGGCCCAGCCCGACTGGCGCATTGCGCTGCTGCGCTACTTCAATCCGGTGGGCGCGCATGAAAGCGGCCTGATCGGTGAAGAGCCGAGCGGCATTCCGAACAACCTGGTGCCTTACATTGCCCAGGTCGCCAATGGCCAGCGCGAAAAGCTGTCGGTCTTCGGCGGCGACTACAACACGCCGGACGGCACCGGCCAGCGCGATTACATCCACGTCGTCGACCTGGCCATCGGCCACGTCAAGACCCTCGATCGCCTGGCCAAGGGCCCGGGCATCGTCGCTTACAACCTCGGCACCGGTCGGGGCAACAGCGTCCTGGAAATGATTCGCGCCTTCGAGGCGGCCAGCGGCCGCACCGTCGCCTACCAGATCGTCGACCGTCGCCCGGGTGACGTGGCGAAATGCTATGCCGACCCGGCCAAGGCGCGCGAAGAACTCGGCTGGACGGCCGAACGTGATGTCGCTCAAATGTGCGCCGATGTATGGCGCTATCAAACCACTGCCAAATAAGGAACATCGAATGAAAGCCATGATTCTCGCCGCAGGCAAAGGGACGCGCGTGCGTCCGCTCACCTACGACCTGCCAAAACCGATGATCCCGCTGCTGGGCAGGCCCGTGATGGCGTACCTGGTGGACCACCTCAAGAAACACGGCGTGTCCGAAATCATGGTCAACGTCAGCTGGCTGCATGAGAAAATCGAAGAATACTTCGGCGAAGGCGAGCAGTTCGGCGTCCAGATCGGATATTCGTTCGAAGGGTATACAAAGGACGATGGCGAAGTGGTGCCGATGCCGATCGGCTCGGCCGGCGGCATGAAGAAAATCCAGGAATTCGGGGGCTTCTTCGACGACACGACCGTCGTGCTATGCGGCGACGCGTTGATCGACCTCGACCTGAAAGCGGCCCTGATGGAACACCGCCGCAAGGGCGCCATGGCCACTGTCATCACCAAGGAAGTGCCATGGGACAAAGTCTCGTCGTACGGCGTGGTCGTGACGGATGCAGACGGGCGCATCCAGGAATTCCAGGAAAAACCGTCCGAGGCCGAGGCCAAGTCGAACTTCATTTCCACCGGCATCTATATTTTCGAACCAGAAGTCATCGACCTGATTCCGTCGGGCGTGTCGTTCGACATCGGCTCCGAACTGTTCCCGTTGCTGGCCGAGCGCGGCCTGCCGTTCTATGCCCAGGGCCGGCCATTCAACTGGCTCGATATCGGCACCATGAGCGACTACTGGGAAGTGCTGCAGACCGTGCTGACCGGCGAAGTGAACCACATGGACGTACCAGGCATCCAGATCAAGCCGGGCGTGTGGGTAGGCCTGAACACCAGCATCGACTGGGAAGGCACGACGATCGAAGGACCGGTGTATATCGGTTCCGGCTGCAAAGTCGAGGCCGGTACACGCATCGTGGGTCCGACCTGGATCGGCCATGGCAGCCACATCTGCGAAGGCGCGGAGGTCGTGCGTAGCGTACTGTTCGAGTACACCCGGGTGTTGCATGATGTAACATTGAATGAAATGATTGTGTTCAAAGAATACAGTGTCGACCGAAAAGGCGAGATGAAGCATGCTTCCGAGTATTCCTCCGAAGAGTGGCTCAATGCGCGCGATCGTCGTCGTTCGCGCCGCAAGGACATCCCGGACACCAACGAGTTACAGAAAGAGAAAGTCAGCGCATGAAGATCTATCCAGTCATCCTCTCCGGCGGCGCCGGGACCCGTTTGTGGCCTCTGTCGCGCGCCGTCCTGCCGAAGCAGTTACTGCCACTGGTTGCCGACAAAACCATGTTGCAAGACACTGCGTTGCGTGTGACGAACTGGCCGGGTTTGATGGCGCCACTGGTGGTGTGCGGCAATGATCATCGCTTCATGGTGGCTGAGCAATTGCGCGAAGTGGGCATCACGCCCCTCGGCATCCTGCTCGAGCCGGTTGGCCGCAACACGGCGCCGGCAGTGGCCGCTGCTGCGCACCATTTGCAGCAAATCGACCCGGAAGCCATCATGCTGGTGCTGCCGGCCGACCACGTGATCGAGAATGCCGCGGCATTCCGTGAAGCGGTCGAGCGCGCTACCCGCCTGGTCGCGGCCGGCAAATTGGCCACGTTCGGCATCGTGCCAAAAACCCCGGAAACAGGCTACGGCTACATCCGCCGCGGCGAACCGGTGGCCGATTGCAGCGACTGCTACAACGTGGCGCGCTTCGTCGAAAAGCCGGACGCCGCCACTGCCGAAGGCTTTGTTGCCGAAGGCACGTATTACTGGAACAGCGGCATGTTCATGTTCGGCGCCGCGCGTTACCTGCAAGAGCTGGAAGAGCACGCGCCGGCAATCGCCGCCGCCGCCAGCCAGGCGATGCACGCCGCCTACCGCGACCTCGATTTTTGCCGTCTCGACGAAACCGCCTTCTCGGCGTGCCCGTCCGATTCGATCGACTACGCGGTCATGGAACACACGCGCGACGCGGCGGTCGTGCCGGCCGACATCGGCTGGAATGACGTCGGTTCGTGGTCGGCGCTGTGGGAAACCCAGCCGAAGGATGTCAACGGCAACGCCCAGCGCGGCGACGTGTACCTCGATGGTGTGAAGAATTCGCTGGTGCGCGCCGAAAGCCGCATCGTGGCCGTGGTCGGCCTGGAAGACATCGTCGTGGTGGAAACCCAGGATGCGGTGCTGGTCACCAGCAAGAGCCAAGTGCAGCGCGTCAAGCAGGTGGTCGAGCACCTGAAATCGAAAGAGCGCACCGAGCACTTGCACCACACCAAGGTGTACCGTCCATGGGGCCACTACGAAGGCATCGATGCGGGCGACCGTTTCCAGGTCAAGCGCATCACGGTCAAGCCGGGCGAGAAGCTGTCGCTGCAAATGCACCATCACCGCGCCGAGCATTGGGTCGTGGTGTCGGGCACGGCGCGCGTGACGTGCGGCGATACAGTCAGCCTGCTGTCCGAGAACGAATCGACGTATATCCCGATCGGCATGAACCACCGTCTGGAAAACCCGGGCAAACTGCCGCTGCACATCATCGAGGTGCAGTCAGGCAGCTACCTCGGCGAGGACGATATCGTTCGCTTCGAAGATATCTACAAGCGGGCGTAACAGCCGTCCTGGTTCCGAGTAAAAATGCCGTCTTGCACGGCATTTTTTTCGGCAATGTAACCGCGGCTACGGTGTGAAGGGGCGGCCTGACGTGGCTTACAATGCCTTCTCGAGTCTCGGCGAGGGGGCATCATGAAAGCGAACGTCGCGGCGGTCGTTGCAGCCGCCATCCTGGCTGCCATGGCAGCACCGGCAACGGCGCACACTGCGCCGTTGCTCGACCAGGTCCTGTACGGCCAGCTCGAACGCTGGCTCGGGGCCGGGCCTCTCTACCTCGATAATCTCTATACGCGGCAGGCGGGCGACGATTCGCTCGACTTTCACGCGGCTGTCGACGGGCGTGGGAGCAGTTTTACGCTCTTGCGTGTCAGCGATAGCGCCGGCGCCAGCTGGATCGTCGGCGGCTACAACCCGCAAAGCTGGTTTTCCAATGATGGCTGGCACGTCACCGAACGCGACTTGCAACGCACCGGCTTCATCTTCAACTATACCGATCCCGCCGTGTATCGCCAGGTGCCCACCAGCCACATCCTGCCCAGCCAGGGCTCGCGCCAGACCTATAACTGGTTCGACCATGGCCCCACGTTCGGCGCCGGCCCCGACCTGTTTGTCGATGACCTTCTGAACACCTCCATTTCCTGGCAACTGACCTACGGCGACCCCGACTTCGAAGGCCGCAGCATCATCGACGGTACCTACGGCGGGCAATTCATGCGCATTAACGCGCTTGAGATCTATGCAGTCGCGCCGATTCCCGAGCCGCGCACCTACGCGATGCTCCTCGCCGGGCTTGGCGCGCTGGGCTTGGCCTCAGTGCGACGACGATCTTCCTGAGCCGACATTTCCAGATTGTGTTGTATGCATGTTGAAGATTGGTTCTTTCGAACCAATGCGGCGTCATCATGTTGTCAATTTGCGCATTTACTATGAATTTGTTAATGAATGCCGCAAGCATGTCTTGCATGACAACCAACAGGGAATCCATGACCACCTTTGCATCCTTCCTGCCACGGCGTACGCTGCTGGCGACCTTGATCGCGGGCTTTGCCGCGACGGCCTGGGCCGCCCCGGGCGACGTCGTGATCAGCCAGTTGTACGCCCACTCGAACAACGGTGGCGGCCAGTGGAGCCATGACTTCGTCGAGCTGTTCAACCGCAGCGCCTCGCCGGTCAACCTGGATGGCATGAGTCTGCAATACCAGTCGGCAACTGGCACCGCCTGGGGGTCGGTGACGCGGCTGCCGGCCGTAGAACTGCTGCCCGGTCAGTATTTCCTGATGGTGGGCCGTACCGGCACCAACGCTGGCAGCGCGCCGGTGGGCGCGGGCGACGTTACCAGCAGCGGCTTCGACATGGCCGGTGGCGGCGGCAAGGTCGCACTGTCAAGCAGCGTGACGCAGATGCCGGCGGGCGCGGGCACGAACCTCGTCGACCTCGTGGGCTTTGGCACCGCAAACCACGCTGAAGGTGCGCCGGCGCCGGCGCCGTCCACGGTCAACTCGATCCAGCGCGCCGCGCTCGGTTGCCAGGACACCGACAACAACCGCGATGACTTTGCTGCCGCGCCAGTGACCGGCCCGCGCAGCATGGGTTCGGCCATCCAGTCGTGCGGCGGTCCGATCGTCCAGCCGCTCGTGCTGACCTGCCCGGCAGCGCTCCAGGTCGCACAGGGCAGCAGCTCGTCGGCCATCCTGTCGGCCATCGATGGCGACAGCATCGTCAACAGCGCCAGCATCATCGCCGGCGCCCGGCCCGGCATCAGCCTGCTCGACTTCGCGCCGGCCGGCGCCGTGGGCGGCCGCGCCGAAGCGCGCCTGGTCGTCGCCGACACGCTGGCCGCGGGCAGCTATCCGGTCCAGGTCCAGTTCGGCAATGCCGATGGCGAAGTCGACACCTGCACCATCGGCGTCAATGTCGCTGGCGAACTGCGCATTCCGGCGATCCAGGGTTCCGGCCCGACCAGCCCGTATGCCAACACGATCCAGTCCACGCAGGGCGTGATCACGGCCAAGGTCGGCAGCGGCTTCTTCATCCAGGATGCTGCGGGCGATGGCGACCCGTCCACGTCGGACGGCCTGTATGTCTTCGGCGCGCCGACCGACGCGCCGATCGGCGAGCTGGTGCGCGTGACGGGCACGATCGTCGAATACCGCCCGACCGGCGCCGCCCGCACCTACACCGAGTTCACCAACGTCACCGGCGTCGAGCGCCTGGGCGCGGGTCCAGCCGTCACGCCGACCAATATCGTGTTGCCGAACACCGACCTGGCGAGCGTCGAAGGCATGCTGGTGCGCTTCACCTCGCCACTGACCGTGAATGGCAACCGCAACCTCGGCGACCGGGGCGAACTGATCCTGGCCAATGGCCGTCGCGAAAATCCGACCAACCGCTTCCCGTTCGGCTCGCCTGAAGCAGCGGCGCTGTACCAGGAGCACCTGGCCAACCAGATCGTGCTGGACGACGGCATTTTTGTCGCACCGGCCGTGATTCCCTACCTGGCCGAAGACGGCACCGTGCGCGTCGGCGACACCGTCACCGACCTGACTGGCGTGATCGACTATGGCGCGCTGGGCGGCGGCGGTGCAGGCTTCAAGCTGCAGCCGACCGTCGCCCCGACGTTTGCCCGCAGCAACGAGCGCACCCCGGCGCCGACGCTGCCGGCCGGCGTCAAGGTCGCCAGCGCCAACGTGCTCAATTTCTTCACCACCTTCACCGATGGCCGCGACGCGTGGGGCCGCACGGGGCAGGGCTGCACCATAGGCAACACGACGTCGGCCGGCGAATGCCGCGGCGCGAACAACCAGGCCGAATTCATCCGCCAGCGCGACAAGATCGTCGCGTCGCTCGCCGCGCTCGACGCCGACGTGGTGGGCCTGATGGAAATCCAGAACAACCGCGACATCGCGGTGGGTTACCTGGTCGAGCAACTCAACGCCGCCACGGCGCCGGGCAGGTATGCCGTCGTGCCGCAGCCGGCCTCGCTGGGCACCGATGCGATCCGCGTGGCGATGATCTACAAGCCCTCGGTCGTGTCCCTGGCGGGTAGTGCGCTGTCGGACGGCAACGCGGTCAACAACCGTCCGCCGATGGCCCAGACCTTCATGGCCAGCAATGGCGGCGGCAAGTTCTCGGTGATCGTGAACCACCTGAAATCCAAGGGCGGCTGCGGCGGCGCCGGCGCTGGCGACACCGATCCGGGCAATGGCGCAGGTTGCTGGGACCGCACCCGCACCGAGCAGGCCCAGCGCCTGACGTCGTTCTTCATCCCGCAAGTGGTGGCGGCGGCGGGCGACCCCGACGTCCTGGTGATCGGCGACCTGAATGCCTACGCGTTCGAAAGCCCGATCAACCACCTGACCGGCGCGGCCGGCATGGTCAACCTGCTCGAGCGCTTCGTGCGCCCGAACGCGATGCCGTACTCGTATGTGTTCGACGGCCTGTCGGGCTATCTCGACCACGCCCTGGCAAGCAGCTCGCTGGCGGGCCAGGTGGCGGGCGCCGCCGAATGGCATAGCAACGCGGATGAGCCGGAAACCATCGACTACAACCTGGGCGATACCACGCAAGATCCGTATCGCCGCAACGCCTACCGCGCGTCGGACCACGATCCGCTGGTGGTGAGCCTGAACCTGACGCCGGCCTTCAGCGACGTCACGGCCGCCGTGAAAGTCGACGTGGGCGGCTTTGCCATCAACCGGGTCACGGGCAAGTACAGCGGCAAGGTCACTGTCACCAACACGAGCGCCACGGTTCTCACCGGGCCGCTGCACTTCGTCATGCAGGGCTTGCCGGTCGGCGTTACTCTGGACAACAGCAGTGGCATGCGCGGCGGTGCGCCTTACCTGACGCTGCCGCAAGCGAGCATCGCACCGGGTGCCACCGTCACGCTCACGACCACGTTCACCAATGGCGCCAAACGGTCCATTACCTACACCCCGCAGCTGGTCTCCGGCGCGCTTTAACAGGAAATATTATGCACAACCTTTACGCTCTGTTCCTTCGCGCCTTGCTGGCGTTCTCGATGGCGGTCGGCGCACCGGCCGCGCTGGCCGGCCCGCTGTACCGGGTCTCGCTCGACACGACGTCGTTTGCCGGTAGCACCGGCTTTCTCGACCTGGGCTTTAACGGTGGCGGCGACATGGGTCAGTCCATGGCGCGTGTGAGCAACTTCAGTGGCAGTTTCCTGGGCGATGCGACGCATGTCGGCGATGCCAGTGGCGACGTGGTCACTGGCGCGTTGCTGGGCAATAGCACGGGAGAGAATTTCTTCACCCAGGCGGTGACGTTTGGCGGCCTGTTCTCGTTCGATGTGGCTTTTGACCTGGGCGATGAGCTGTTTGGCACACTGTTCAGCGTGGCGCTGCTCAATGACACGTTCGATGCCTACCTTGGCGCCGACGCCGAGCTGTTCACGATCGACCTGATCGCCGGCTCGGCGGACACGGTCACCGTGAATGCCCCTGGTCTGGTACAAGTGGCCGAGGTTGCCGAAGTGCCGGAACCAGCCGAGTGGCTGTTGCTGGCCACCGGCCTGCTGCTGATCGGTGCTACCCGTCGCCTGCAGCAGCGCGGCTAAGCCCCGCGATTGCCGCTAGCAAGGCGCAGCGACCGAAAGGACGCTGCGCCTTATTTATTCTTTAAATATCTAAATAGATTAAACAAATTGTATTTATAAACATCGAAGGCTTGGGGCATAGTCATTGTATTGTCGCGCAGACATTACATACGCCACCATGCCAGTCCAGATTCTCGTGGTCGATCCCGACCCGGCCATTCAGCAATTACTGCGACTCAACTTCGGCAGCGCCGGCTATCTGGTCGACTGTTGTCCTGATGCCGAAGCGGCGCTGGTGCGCCTGGCGCGTGGCTTGCCGGACCTGGTGCTGATCGAGTGGGACTTGCCGGGCCAGAGCGGCGAGACGCTCGTGCGCCGCCTGCGCGCGCAAGCGAGCACGCGTGGACTGGGCCTGATCATGCTGACGGCGCGCGGCGCCGAGGCCGACAAGGTGCTGGCGCTGGAATCGGGCGCCGACGATTACGTCACCAAACCGTTCAGCCCGCGCGAATTGCTGGCGCGCACGCAGTCGGTGTTGCGGCGCCTGGCGCCAGCCGGCGCCGCCGAGATGCGGGACGGCGGTCTGCACCTCGATCCGGACACGCTGCAAGTGAGCGCCGGCGGCCGTCCGATCATGCTCGGTCCCATCGAATTTCGCCTGCTGGCATTTTTGATGCGCCATCCCGAGCGCGTGCATTCGCGGCCGCAATTGCTCGACCGGGTCTGGGGCCGGCATGCGGTGCTTGATGAACGGACTGTCGACACCCACGTCGGGCGCCTGCGCCAGGCGCTGGGCCCGGACGGGCAGGGCGAGCGCATCCAGACGGTGCGCGGCGCCGGCTACCGCTTCGCAGCTGGGCTACCTACCCTGGCGAGCGCAGCATGACCATCCTCGACAAGCGCGAGCAGGAATACCTGCTGCGCACCATCGAATCGGGCGTCGGCCTGACTGAACGGCGCCAACTGTTCTTGTGGACCCAGGGCGCCTTCCAGGCCTTGCTGCCACACGAAATCATGCTGTGCGTGCAACTCGACGCGGCGGGCACGGTCGACCATGTCGAGTGCCTGCACCGCACCGTGCTCGACCGCGCTGCGCTGGCGGCGCTCAAGTCCCAGGTGGCGCCGGCGCTGGTGGCGCGCTGGCAGGCGGGCTGCGCTGCGCCCATGGTGGTCGATGCAAACGACGACGCCCTGCGCGCGGCGGGCGTGGAGCATGGGCTGCTTAATGGGCTGCTTAATGGGCTACTTCCTGGGCTGCCTCATGGGCTCATCCATGGGCGCGTTCATGGGCTCGTTCACGGGCTTTTGCCTGGCAGCGCAGGGCGGGGCGGCATCGGCACCGTGTTCGCGCTGCTGGGCATGCCGTCACGGCCCGACACGCGCCAGGCATATTTTCTGCAATTGCTGCTGCCCTACCTGCATCTGGGATTGCTGCGCTTGCCCGCCGTGGCCAGCGCCGGGAATGAGGCGGCCAGCGCGCCGGTGCGTCCGCTGAGCGGGCGTGAACTGGCGGTGCTCGATGGCGTGCGGGCCGGGCGCAGCAATGAAGAAGTGGCGCGCCAGCTCGGCATCAGCGCACTGACCGTGAAGAACCATTTGCAGCGCAGCTACCGGGCGCTCGGCGTGGCGAACCGGGCCCATGCCGTGGCGCGTTGCCTGGCGCTGCGCCTGCTCTGATCGATCGCGCCGGATCAGGACACCGGCTGGCCGGCGTCGCGCTCGTTGCGGCGTGCGGCGTCGATGCGCCAGGCTTCGGCATTGCCGTCGATAATGCGCAGGCTGGCGCAGCCTTCGGGTGCGCAGTCCGGTAAAGGCATGCTGGACGAGGCCAGGCTGGGAGCTACGCCCATGGGTGCGGTGACGGGCATCGTGGCGGGCGGCGCTGGCGCCGCCCCCGTGGTTGCCGCGAGGGAAAGCGATGGATCGATGTCGTACTGGCCACCGCAGGCGCTCAGGGCGCTGGCGAGGCAGAGTGCGGGAAGAATGCGAAGTCGTGGCATGGAAGAACTCGATAAAGCGGTCGGTGACGCGCTGATTTTAGCGATAAATTTTTTCCTCAGGCCAACAAAATTCGCTTTGTGAACGCGAAAGATTGGATTCCTGAAAAGCGAAATCGGCGAAGTTCGCGTAATTTAAATGCGGATGAGAAATTCGTGGCCAGGCTGCCATTAAATTTCATGGGGAAACTTTCGAAGACGCGGCTCTCGGCGTGGCATGAACGCGACAGTTCGACAGGGCGTAATGGCTGGGGCAGCGGGCGCGATTCGCTTGACCGCATGCTGCGCGCACGCGAAGATGGTCCCATGAACAAACTCTTACTATTGCTGCTCATCAGCTGCACCGCCTGCACAACCCAGGCGCAAGGCCCCGTCCGCGCCCAGGTCAAGGGCGAAACGTCCATCAGCACGGCGCCTGCAGCCACGCTGGCCGACATCCGGCGTCAAATCGGCACCCCGACCTGTAGCAACAACGCGCAATGCCGTTCGCTGCCGGTGGGCGCCATGGCGTGCGGCGGCCCGCAGTCGTATCTGCCGTACTCCACGCAAACGAGCGACGCCAATGCGCTGCGCGCGCTGTCCGAACGTTCCTATGCCGAAACCAAGGCCGAACTCACGGCCAGCGGCGCGGTCTCGACCTGCATGCTCAAGGCCGATCCGGGCGCGGTCTGCGTGGCCGGTACCTGCCAGCTGGGCAACGGCGCGCCAGCCAACTAAATTTTTCCCAGCAACAAAGACAAAGCGCGCCGAGGCGCGCTTTGTCTTTTACCCCATCTTGCTTAACCCATCTCAATCAGCTTAGCGGCCCAGGTCTTTCTTGCGCTGGCGTGCCACTGCCCGCGGGATCGGCCCGTTCGTCTCCACCTGCACCAGCGTGGTCGTGGCGATGGCGCCGCTTGGTTCGAGCAGGCGAATCGCGCCCAGGTACCGTGTGCCGATTGGCAGCCCCGACCAGCTCGTGGTGACTGTCGCCGTGCCGCCGGTATACACCTGGCTTGGTACCAGTGCCTTGAAGTTGTAGGCGCGATCGGTCGTGCTGACGACGCCGGCATGCAGGCCGAAACCGATCACGTTCCCATCCACGGTATCGTAGCCCAGCGTGCACACCGTGTAGGTGCCGGCTCCTGGCGAGATCAACGTGACCATCTCGTCCGACGTGCCGTTGCCCGAATAGCCCACGTCGGTGTTTGCGCCGTTGAGCACGAGCAGGTCGAGGTCATTCGTGCCGTTGCCCGTGGTGTCGCGATCGAACAGCTCGAAGCGCGCCACCATCGCATCGGCCGGCACGACCACGCGTGCTGCGGACACGCCCGGTACGCCGGCCAGGCAGGCCTGCCGCATCGTTTCCCGGCTCGCGAAGATGCCCTGGTCGGCGGTGTCCACCGTGCCGGCAAGGCGGTTGATGTCGTTCATGCCGCCGGCCGTCACGCCCATCTTGCCACCGAAACCCGTGCTGATGGAGAACGACTTGCCGCCGCTGGCGCGGTCGCTCACGACCATGACGGGCGCCGAGATCAGGCGGCCTGAACGCGCCACGATCGGGCTGCGCACGCGATGGGTGCCGTCCGACCAGGTCAGCGAACCGAACTGCCACACATCGTCGGCGGCGTTGGTGCGCGTGAGCACGACGCTGTACTGGCGCGTCGCGCCGGCCGGCACCACCAGTGCGGCCGGGCTCACCGTGGCGGAAAAGCCGGTGATGGCCACCGTCGGCGTGTAGGTCGAGTCGCTGGCGCTGACATTGGTCACCGAGCGGTTGATGGTGACGGTGCCCAGCACGTTGCCGACCGCAATCGACGGCAGGTTGAGGTTGTAGCCGGGGATGCTGCCAGCGCTGCACTGGGCTGCAACGCCCGCGCCGCACATGTATTTGCGATAGTCCAGTTCGGTGATGTCGTACACCAGGCCCGGATTGACCGCCGCGTTCGGGGTGACGTGGCCTGCACCCTGGCCGAACGGCAAGCGGCCGCGCGTGTCACCGGAGGCGATCGCATCGGGGGCGGTGTCGGTGGCGGTTGTCATCAGCGCCGACTTGATCATGGCTGGCGACCAGGTTGGATAACGCTGGCGCAGCAGGGCGGCCAGGCCGGCCACGTGCGGGCTCGACATCGAGGTGCCCTGGTACGATGCCCAGGCCAGCGGTACCGGCGCGAGCGTGCCTGTGAGCAGCGACGCGCGCTGGGCCTCGGTCAGGTCCGGCGAGACGGCGGCGATGATGTCCACGCCGGGCGCGGTCAGGTCGGGCTTGAGCACGTTCGGGTCGTAGCGATTCGGGCCGCGTGACGAGAAACTGGCCATCATCGGCGCCGGCAGGCTCGAGGTGCCGATGACGAAGGTCGAGATCCACGCGGTGGCGCCGGGCGTCGCGGCGTATGACGCGATCGCGGCGCCGTCGGTGGCGCTGACATGCACCGTCGGCACCGCATGCACTTCGGCCACCAGGCCGGCGCCGTTATCGATCTGGATCATGCCGACGCCGCCGGCCTCTTGCACGGCCAGGCTCTTGTCCACGCGCGCATTGGTGCCGCGGGTGCAGGTGACGATCTTGCCGGCCACCCTGGCCGGATCGAGCACGGGCTGTCCGCCGTTGCTGCCGGCGCTGTAGCACAGCGCCACAAACAGCGGATTCGCGCCCGGCAGGGCGGCTGATTCTGCCGTGATGACCGGCGCCGGGCCCACCGCCGTCGAATTCATCGAGGCGCCGCGGTAGCTGCGGCCGTTGCCGAGGGTGACGGTGGCCTGCAACTCGCGGTTGTGGGTCGAGGCGGCAACCGTGGCCTGCCACGGGCTGATGTGGGCGACCGCATTCGCCGGACCGGCATTGCCGGCCGAGGCGGCGACGAACACGCCGGCGTTCGAGGCATTGAAGAAGGCTTGCTCGACCGGGTCAATGATCGACTCGCCGCCACTGATCGAGTAATTGATCACGTGCACGCCATCAACCACGGCTTTCTCGATGGCCGCCACGCTGTCGCCAATGAAGCAGGCGTTGCGCCGGCCATTGGCCTCGTTCGGATCGAGATAGGTCCAGCACACCTTGTACGAAGCGATCCGCGCGCGCGGCGCCATGCCGCTCATCTCGCCGATGGGGACGCCGCCGACAATCGCGGTCGAGCGGGCATTGCCGCCGGCCGTGGTCGAGGTGTGGGTGCCGTGGCCACCTTCGCCGGTGGTGCCGCCGATCGAATCGCGTGGCGACGAATTGAACTCGGTCCAGTGGCTGACCCGGGTGCCCGAACGGTAGGTCGCGTCGAAGTACTGAGCGCCGATCAATTTCCTGTTGCAATCGGCAGCGGTAAAGCCTTCGCCGGTCTGGCACGTGCCTTGCCAGCGCGACGGCGGCGCGTCGTACGCGACCGTACCGCTGGTGGCGAAGGTCGGCTTGCCGTTGGCGTCAACGCGGTCGGCATACGATGGGTGCTCGGGCCAGATGCCGCCATCGACGATGCCGAGGATGATGTCCTCGCCGGCGGCGCCCTGGCCGCCCAGTTGCGACCACAGGCCGCCCGGTTGATCCAGGCCCAGGAAAGTCGGGGTGTAGGTGGTGGTCAGTTCGCGCGGCACGTCGGGCGAAATCGTGACCACGTCGTTGCGCGCCAGCAGGGTGCGCACTTCGGCGTCGGTCAGCATGGCGGCAAAGCCGTTCAGCACCACGCTGTACTCATGCAGCACCGGTGCGCCGGCAACGACGGCGCGCACGGCCGCCTGCTTGCGGATCAGGTAAGTGTTGTAGAGCTGGACATCCTGGGTCGCCAGGTCCAGGCGGGCGCCGGCGACCGGCTGAGTAGCCGGCATGCCCGCGATGTCCCCAAGGTAGCCGGCAATCGGCTTGTCGGCCAGTTGCACGATATAGGGGCGGCGCACGTCGTCGGCCTGGACGGTGATCGTCAGGTTGGACAAGACCAGCAGTACCGCAGCGGAAAGTGGATGGAGTGTCATGATGGTTCGTTCCCTGGAAGCGTTGTGGGGATCAGGCGCTGGCGACGTGATTGTTCATGCGGCGGCGTGCACCGGCGGCCAGGCCGGCCAGGCCGAGGCCGAACAGCAAGGCGCTGGCCGGTTCCGGCACGTCGGCCACCTCGGCCAGTTCCAGGTTCACGTTATCGATGGCGAACTGCCCCTGGTTGGTGCCGAACGCCGTGCAACTTCCCGAGAGGTTACAAACGAAACCGAACAGGGCGACTTCCACGAACGCCAGCTGGCTGAATGCACCCAGGCCGTAGTTGCCGAACTCGAACCCGCTGTTCGACGGCCCGTCCAGGGCCAGCGTCAAGATCTCTGACGACCCTTCGGCGCGAAAGCCCTGCGCGCGCAGCAGCCCGGACACCGCTGGATAACCGCCCAGCTCGGTTGTGTGGCCGATGAAGCTGGCGTCCAGCCCCAGCATGCGAAACGGATTATTCTCATGGGCGGTGATCCAGACGACGCTGTCGTTGAATGCGCCGTAGTACATGCCCGCATTATTCACCGGGCACGCCATGTCGCACGCCCACGGGTCGCTGCCATCGACAAAGGCGCCCACCGCGCTGCTGCTGTCGGCGCCAGTGCGGTTGGCGTCGAAGTACATCGAAAAGCCTGACTCCTGATAGCTTGCGCCGTGCGCGACGGCGCCATAGCCGCTCTCGAAGCCGATGGTTGCGGCCTGGGCCGGCGCGGCCAGGGCGGCAGCGCCAAGCGCGGCGCCGCAGAACGTTGCAACGGTGAGGCCGAAGGTCGGTGAAGCCAATCGCGCGTGCCGGGTCATGATGTGCCTTTGTCGTTGAAATGTTTCTCGCCTCTGAACGGCAAGATGAGGGGAAGTTGCCTGGAGTCACGTTGCCAATTAAAATAGCAATCGAAACAATTAAAGTGTAAAAAGTTTTAACAATGAAAATTTTGAGGTTTAGTAACTAGGATTAATTAAATTTGGTTATAAAGGGCGGCGATCCTTGGTTTCTCGATTTATGTCATCCGCATACATCGCGGTGTATTACGAACGGTTACCGGGTAACGTGCCCTGTCCACGGGGGCACCGGTTTTCTGGCTGGGTGCTATCGCCAAACAAGAGTTGTCCTTCTGCTCTGCAGCGTGGTACCGTTCAGAGGGATTTTTTCAAAGAAGTAAACGAGGAGTCGGTCGATGTTTTTTGCCATCAAACGGGGCGCCGCACGTCGCAGCGCCGGGTTCACGTTGCTGGAGTTGCTGGTGGTGATCGTGATCATCGGTTTGCTGGCGGCCTATGTCGGCCCGAAATACTTCTCCCAGCTCGGCAAATCCGAAGTCACTGCGGCCAAAGCCCAGATCGACGCGTTCGACAAGACGCTCGACACCTACCGGCTCGACGTCGGTCGTTATCCGACCACCGAAGAAGGCCTGGCCGCGCTGATGACGGCGCCGCCGAGCGCCGGCGTCAAATGGAATGGCCCTTACCTGAAGAAAGCCGTCCCGCCCGACCCCTGGGGCAACCCGTACCAGTACCGCGCGCCCGGCGCCCGGGCCGAGTACGAAGTGCTCTCGCTCGGCAAGGATGGCCAGCCCGGCGGCGCCGGCGACAACGCCGACATCACGTCGAACTGAGCGGCCTCTCCCGCATCACCCACCTGACAGCGCCGCCCATGCAGTTTGCCGTTCGCACCCTTGCGCCCGACATGTCGATCGCCAACCTCGTCGTCGATGCGCTCGACGCGCAGGATGCGCGCCGCCAGGTCGAGGCGCGTGGCCTGTTCGTCAGCGCCGTCGAACCGGCGCGTGGTGCGCGCCTGGCCAGTTCGCGCGGCGCCAAGCTGTCCCTCGTCCTGTTCAGCCAGGAGCTGCTGGCGCTCCTGAACGCGGGCCTGGGCATCGTCGAAAGCCTCGAAGCGTTGCTGGAAAAGGAAAGCGCCGCGCCCACCCGCGCCGTGCTCGAACGGCTGCTGGGGGGGCTGCGTGAAGGCAAGCGCTTTTCGGCCGTGCTGGCAGCCCAGCCGGCGCTGTTCCCGCCGCTGTACATCGGCATCGTGCGCGCCGCCGAAGGCACCAGCGACCTGCCGCGCGCGCTCACGCGCTACATCGATTACCAGCAGCGCATCGACACCGTGCGCGCGAAAATTGTCAGCGCCTCGATCTATCCGGTGATCCTGTTGATGGTGGGTGGGGGCGTGTCGGGTTTTTTGATCGGCTACGTCGTGCCCAAGTTCGCCGAGGTATACCAGGGCGCGGGGCGCAACCTGCCGTGGATGTCGCAGCTGCTGCTCGACTGGGGCCAGTTTGCGGCCGGCCATGGCACGGCGATCCTGATCGGCGCCGTGCTCGCAATCGTCGCCATCGTGGCCGGCGTTCGCCACCTGCGCCGCAGCGGCGGCATGGGCCGCCTGCTGCGGCGTGTGCCGGGGATCGGCGAGCGCGCACGCGTGTATGAACTCTCGCGCCTGTACCTGACGCTCGGCATGCTCACCGAAGGCGGCATCACGATCGTTGGCGCCATCGACACCGTGCAGCAGATGGTGTCCCCGCATCTGGCGAAGAACCTGCAAGCCGCGCGCGCGGCGATCGAGTCGGGCCAGCCGATGTCGAACGCGTTCGAGGCCAATGGCCTGACCACGCCGATCTCGCTGCGAATGCTGCGCGTGGGCGAGCGCACCGGCGAGATGGGGCCGATGCTGACCCAGTCGGCGGCGTTCTACGACGGCGAGATCGGACGCTGGATCGACCGTTTCACGCGCACTTTCGAGCCGCTCCTGATGGCCGCCATCGGCCTGGTTGTCGGCGCCATCGTGGTGCTGCTGTACATGCCGATCTTCGACCTGGCCGGAGACATGTCGTGAACGCGCACGTCGACACCGTGGCCGGTGAACCGTTCGATGCCGCGATCCTGGCGCAGGCTCGCGCGGCGGCGACCGTGTCGCGCCGGGGCCTGGTGGCCGAACTGGAAGCGCTGAGCGGCCGCGGGCCGCGCGACCTGGTGCACGGCCTGGCCGCGCTGTTCGCGCTGCCGGTGATGGAGACAGGCGAGATGCTGCTGCTCGCGCCGGCCTTCGACCTGCTGCCGCTGGCGCAGGCCTTGTCGCGTCACTGCGCGCTGCTGCGTCATCCCGACGGCCGCCTGGTCGGCGTGGTGGCCGATCCGTTCGATCTCGACCTGCAGACTTGGCTTGGCGCCCAGGCCCGCGCCACCCAGGTGCGGCCCCTTGAACTGTGCCTGGCGCAGCAGGCCGACATCCAGGCCTACCTGTCCAAGCAAGAAGAGTCTGCGCGCGCCGTCGACTCGCTCGTGGGCGGCGCCGCCGACGGTCGGCGCGACGGCAAGATCGGCACCGTGCTGTCGTTCGCGTCGGTGTCCGAAGCGGGCAGCCCGGCCGTCAAGCTGGTCAACTCGACGCTGTACGATGCGCTGAAAGCCGGCGCCTCGGACATCCACCTCGAAAGCACGGCCGGCGGCCTGGCCGTGAAGTACCGCGTCGATGGCGTGCTCGATCACGCCACGACGGTGGGCGGCATCGAGCTGGCCGAACACATCATCTCGCGCCTGAAGGTGCTGGCCGAACTCGATATCGCCGAACGCCGCGTGCCGCAGGACGGCAGCTTCCGGGTCGAGGCGGCCGGGCGCGACATCGACCTGCGTGTGTCGATCATGCCAAGCATTCACGGCGAAGACGCGGTGATTCGCATTCTGGACAAACGCGCGATGATCGAGGCGTACGGCTCGCTGACCCTCGAGGCGCTGGGGTTCGACGCGCCCTCGCTCGTCACGCTGCGCCACCTGGCCCAGGAAGCCTACGGCATGCTCCTGGTGACCGGCCCCACCGGCTCGGGCAAGACCACCACGCTGTATGCGGCGCTGACCGAGATCCATAACGGGCGCGAGAAGATCATCACCATTGAAGACCCGGTGGAATACCAGCTGCCCGGCATCCTGCAAATCCCGGTCAATGAAAAGAAGGGCCTGACCTTCGCCAAGGGCTTGCGCTCGATCCTGCGTCATGACCCCGACAAGATCATGGTCGGCGAAATCCGCGACCGCGAGACCGCCGAAATCGCTGTGCAGTCGGCGCTGACCGGTCACCTCGTCCTGACCACCGTCCACGCCAACAATGTGTTCGACGTATTCGGCCGTTTTACCCACATGGGGATCGACCCGTATGCGTTCGTCTCGGCCCTGAACGGCATCTGGGCCCAGCGCCTGATCCGCATGAACTGCCCGCGCTGCGGCGAGCGGCACGAGCCGACCGATCTCGAGCTGGCATCGGTGCACCTGGAGCGCGCGGAGGTTGGCGACTACCTGTTCATGCGCGGCAAAGGCTGCGGCGATTGCCGCGGCACCGGTTACAAGGGCCGCCGCTCGATCGCCGAAATCCTGACCCTGAACGACGAGATCCGCGAACTAATCGTCGACAAGCAGCCGATCCGCCGCATCAAGGCCGCGGCCCACGCCAACGGCACGCGCAGCCTGCGCCTGGCCGCCCTTGACCTGGTGCGACGCGGCGCCACCACCATCGACGAGATCAAGCGAGTGACACTGCATGCTTAGGCGGACTATCCGGCGCTTCGGACAAACCCTGCGCCTCGGCATCGCCAGCGACGGCCTGGCCTTGGTCAGGGTCAACCGCCTGTTCGGCGGCGCGCCCGTGCTGCTGGCCGAGCAGCGGCTCGACCTGTTCGCGCCCGATGCGCTGGGCCTCGGCCTGCGCGCGCTGTTCGCCGACCATGCGCCCGCCGGCTGGACCGTGAGCGTGGTGCTGGCCGACGAATTGATCCGGCTGTGGCAAGTCACGCCGCCGCCGGGCGCCACGCGCATGGGCGACCTGGAAGGGGCGGCCACGCTGCGCTTCCAGCACCTGTTCGGGGCTGCGCCTGCCGAATGGGTGATCCGCGCCGACTGGGATGCGGCGCGCCCGTTCCTGGCCAGCGCCGCGCCACTGAACCTGCTCGATGGATTGCTGCTGGCCGCCGACGCGCACCGGTTCCACCTGGTCGAGCTCAGGCCGCAATTCGTGGCCTCGCTCAATCGCTGGCGCGGGGCGCGCCGGCCGGGTGCGTGGTTCGGCCAGGTGCATGGCGGCGTGCTCTCGCTTGCGGCTTACGACGGCGCGGCGCTCGCTGCCGTGCGCAGCAGCCCGATTCCGGCCGGCGCCGACCGCGACTGGCTTGAAGCGCACGTGGCGCGCGAAGCGCTGCGCGTGGGCGTTGGCCGGCCCGAACGCCTGCAACTGTGCGGCGCCGCGCCGGCCGCCTGGGGCAGCAGCCCGGGGCGCCTCAAGTTCGCCTGCAGCCTATTCGAAGAGAACGCAGGCGACGGCTGGTCCGACCTGGCGCGCCTGGCGCGCACGGGGGCCGCCACATGAAACGCACCCGCATCGATTTCGCCCCGCCAGGCCTGCGCCGCACGCTGTTTCGCGCGCCGCCGCGCCTGGTCTTTTTCTTGCCGGCGGTGCTGGCAGTGTGCGTGCCGGCGGTCTTCATGACCCAGCGCTACCTCGAGCAGGAGCAGGAACTGAAGGACCTGCAGGCCGCGCTGGCCGTGCGCAGTGCGCCGCCGCCCGTCGTGGTGGCGGCCGCGCCCAAGGTGGCGCTTGCGCCAGCGCAGGTCAGCGCCGTCAATGCCGCGGTGCTGCAACTGAACCTGCCGTGGCGCGACCTTGCCGCGGCGCTGGGCGACGCCACGCCGGCCTCGATCGCGCTGCTGGCGCTGGAACCCGACGCCAGGCGCCGCACGCTGCGCATTTCCGCCGAGGCGAAAAACAGCGACGACATGCTGGCCTACGTCGCGCGCCTGCAGGCCGAAGACTGGTTCACGAGCGTGGTGCTGATGCGCCATGAAGTCATGCAGGAAGACCCGAACCGGCCGCTGCGCTTCCAGGTCAGCGTGGGATGGGGGACGCCATGACACTCGCCACCTTGCCGCTACGCGCGCGCCTGCTGCTCGCGCGGATCAACCCACTGGTGGCGCTGGTCGTCGCGCTGGTCGTTGCTGGCGCGGCCGTGCAGGTCGCACTGGTTCCGCTGCGCGCGCAGCTCGATGACGACTACGAGGCCGCACGCCGGCTCGCGCGCACGCCGTTGCCAGCGCGCCCGGCGCCGCTCGCGCCGCCGCCGGGCAGCGACGAGAACCTGGCGCAGTTCTACGCCACGCTGGGCGATGCGCGCGGCGTCGATCGGCAGTTGAAAGCCGTGTTCGCACTGGCCGCGCGCCATGGCCTGACGCTGGAGCAGGGCGAGTACCGGGCCACGCGGGACCGCAACGCCAGGCTGGTGGCCTACCAGGTCAACCTGCCGGTCAAGGGCAGTTACGGGGCGATCTGGGGCTTTGCGATGGACGTGCTGCGCGCGATCCCGCATGCAGCGCTCGACGACGTGGCTTTTCGCCGCGACACGGTCGGCGAGGCCGGCGTCGATGCGCGCCTGCGCCTGACCCTGTATCTGGCCGAGCGCGGCGCCACGCCGGGAGGCGCGCCATGAAGCCGCGTCACATCGCGATGGGCGGCGCGCTGGCGCTGGCCGCCGGCCTGGTGGTCTTTGGCGACAACACGCCCGAAGACACGCTGGCCGCGCCGGCCGAGCGCGTGGCGGCTACGCCCGCATCGATACCCGCTCGCAGTACTGCGGCGGCCAGGCCGGTAACGGACACCGCCATTGCCCGCCTGATTCCGCGCGAAACACTGATCGGCGCCGAGGGCGAGCGCTTCGGCGATAGCGAGAACGCCCTGTTCGCGCGCCATGACTGGACGCCGCCGCCGCCACCACCATCGAACGCACCACCGCCGCCACCGTCGCCGCCCATGGCGCCGCCTTTGCCGTTCAAGTACGTCGGCAAGTCGCTCCAGGACGGCGTGTGGGAAATCTACCTGGCCCGCAACGACCGCACCTACCTCGTGCGCGATGGCGCGACGCTCGACGGCACCTACCGCGTCGACGCGATCCGTCCGCCCACGCTGACCCTGACTTACCTGCCGCTGGACCAGGTCCAGCAGCTCAATATTGGAGTATTCGATTGATGGCTTGTTCGCCGATGCGGGGTTTGACCTTGCTGCTGTTGCCATTCCTTCTTGCGGGGTGTGCGGCGCAGCGCGCCTACCAGGAGGGCAACGCGCTGGTGGCCCAGGACCAGGTCGGCGCCGGCCTGGCCAAGTACCAGGAGGCGCTGGCGGCCGATCCGGGCAACCCGGTCTACAAGGTGGCGTACCTGCGCGCGCGCGATGGCGCCACCGCGCGCATGGTCGACGCGGCCGACCGCGCACTGGCGGCCGGGCAGGCGGACGCCGCGAGCGCCGAATACCGCCGCGTGCTGACGATCGATGCCGGCAACGAGCGCGCCCTGGCCGGCCTGCGGCTGGTCGAGGCGGACCGGCGTCATGCAGCGGTGCTGCTCGACGCGCAGGCCGCGTTCGACAACGACGATCTCGAGACCGCGCGCCAGAAGCTGGCAGCCGTGCTGACCGAGCGCCCGTCGTACGAGGCGGCGCGCCTGCTGATGCTGCAGGTCGACGCGAAAGCCGCAGCCGCGCCGTCCGGCCCTGCGGCGCTGGCAGCCAGCTTCCGCAAACCCATTAGCCTGGAATTTCGCGATGCCCCGCTCAAGCAGGTGTTCGAGATCATTGCGCGCCACTCGGGCCTGAACTTCATCTTCGACAAGGACGTCAAGGCCGATACCCGCACCTCGATTTTCCTGAAGAACAGCACGGTCGAAGCGGCGGTGTACTACCTGCTCATGACCAATCAGCTCGAGCGCCAGGTCATGGACGGCAACACGATCCTGATCTACCCGAACGTCGCGGCCAAGCTGCGCGAGTACCAGGAAATGACGGTCAAGACGTTCTTCCTGGCGAACGCCGACGCCAAGTCCATCGCCAACACGTTCAAGACGATCCTCAAGTCGCGCGACGTCGTGGTCGATGAAAAACTGAACCTGGTGATCCTGCGCGACAACCCGGAAGCGATCCGCATCGCGACCCAACTGGTGGCGCTGCAGGACGTGCCGGAGGCGGAAGTCATGCTCGACGTGGAAGTGCTGGAAATTAATCGCAGCAGTGCGATGGATCTGGGTATTGCCTGGCCCGGCGCGCTCGCGTTTTCGCCATTGCAATCGACCAATGGCCAGCCGATCACGATCGATGCCCTGCGCGCTCTCAACAGCAGCACGACCCTGGTCGGCCCCATCGGCGCGACGGTCAATGCCAGCAAGCGCGACGGCGACACGACCACCCTGGCCAATCCCAGCATCCGGGTGCGCAACAGGGAAAAGGCCAAGGTCATGATCGGTAACAAGATTCCGACCTTCGCGTCCACGATATCGTCCGGAATCGGCGGTTTTTTGTCCGAAAATATCAATTACATCGATGTCGGACTGACCCTGAACGTGGAGCCGACCATCTACCTCAACAACGAGGTGGCGATCCGCATTTCGCTCGAGGTGAGCACGTTGGGCGAGACCGTCCAAAGCCCGAATGGCACGGAGGCGTTTCGCATCGGCAGCCGTACTGCCTCAACGCTGCTGCAACTGAAGGACGGCGAAAACCAGGTGCTGGCGGGCCTGATCAGCAACGCCGACCGCAGCAGCGGCAGCAAGATACCTGGCGTGGGAGACCTGCCCATCGTTGGCCGCCTGTTCGGCAGCCAGCGCGACGAGACCGAGCGCACCGAGATCGTGCTGTCGATCACGCCACGCATCGTGCGCGCGGTGCAGCGCCCGCCAGCCTCCGCCTCCGAATTCGGCGCCGGCACCGAAGCGAGCTTCCGCCGCCGGCCCGACAACGTCGTGCGCGCACCGGTGCTGCTGCCGACGCCTGGCGCGCAGCCCGCCATGCCGGCCCTGGCGCCGCCGTCGACTGGTACGAGCGCTGTCACGACGCCGGTGGCGCCACCGCCGGCGCGACAACCTGCGTCGACATTCTCGGTGCCGCCGTCGGCCTTGCCGGCCACGCCGCAACTGGGCTCGCCCCCATCGGCGCCGCCAGGCCAGCCAGTCACGGCGCCCGAACCTGCAACGGCGGCGCCGGAACCCGAGCCGCAGCCGGCCGCCTATCCGCCGGGCGTCACGCCGCCAGTGCCGCAACGATGACGCATCCGGGCACGCTCGCGGGGCGCGGTTTCACGCTGATCGAGCTGCTCGTCACGCTTGCGATCCTGGGCCTGCTCGGCACCCTCGTGCTGCCGGTGGCCGAAGTGACCGTGCAGCGCCGCGACGAGCAAGAACTGCGGCGGGGCCTGCGCGAGATCCGCGCCGGCCTGGACGCGTACAAGAAGGCCGCCGACGAGGGCCGCGTGGCGAAGGCGCCCGATGCCAGCGGCTATCCGGCGCGGCTCGAATTGCTGGTGCAGGGCGTGCCCGATCTGCGCAGCCCGAAGCAGGCGAAGATCTACTTCATGCGGCGCCTGCCGCGCGACCCGTTCGCGCCTGAACGCGGTGTGGACAATGCGGACGATGGCGCCACCTGGGGCAAGCGCAGTTATGCGAGCGAGCCGGATCAACCGCAGGAAGGCGACGATGTCTATGATGTGTATTCGCGCTCCGAACGGGTGGGGCTGAACGGCATCCCCTACAACAAATGGTGACCACGATGCGCATGCAGGCAAAGAACAAGGGCCGGGGCTTCACGCTGATCGAACTGCTGGTGGTGCTGGGGATTATCGCGCTGCTGCTGACGCTGGCCCTGCCGCGTTTTTTTCCGAGCATCGACAGCGCCAAAGAAACCATCCTGGCGGACAATCTGCGCAACACGCGCCATGTGGTCGACCAGTACCGCTCGGATACGGGGCGCTATCCCGAGTCGCTCGAGCAGCTGGTAGAGGCGCGCTACCTGCGCGAGCTCCCGCTCGACCCGATCACCGAGGCGCGCGACACCTGGATCCTCGAAGCGCCGCACGAAGGCGAGCAGGGCGGGTTTGCCAACCTGCGCAGCGGCGCGCCCGGCAACGACCGGCGCGGCCGGCCCTATCTCGAATGGTAGTTGGGGGACGGATGCGAGCCAGGCGCCAGGCCGGTTTCACCTATCTGGGCCTGATCATTTTTGTGACCATCATCGGCCTGGTGGGCGCGGCCACGCTCAAGATCGGCGCGCTTCTGCAGCGGGCGCAGGCCGAAGCAGAGCTGCTGGACATCGGCGCCGCCTTCAGCGCGGCCCTCGACAGTTATGCCGCCGCCACGACGCAGGGCGCCTCGCCGTACCCGCCATCTCTCAAGGAATTGCTGAAAGACCCGCGCGTGCCCGGAGTGCGCCGCCACCTGCGCAAGATCTTTGTCGATCCGCTGACCGGCAAGGCCGAGTGGGGCGTGGTGTATCTGGGCGATGGCACGACGGGTGTGGTCGCGGTGCACAGCCTGTCGAACGCGCCGCCGCTGAAGATCGCCAATTTCGACAGCCGGTTTGCGGGCCTGGAGAATGCGGACACGATTTCGGCGTGGCGTTTCAAGGCGCGCGATCCGAATCTGGGGCAGGCGCCTGCACAGGCGCCCGCACAGCCACTGCCCGCAGCGCCAGCCGCGCCACCGCAAGCGCAACCGGCCCCGCTCGATCTGCCAGCGGCAGCGCCGGCGGATGCCCAGGAGCCGGAGCCAGAGCCGGAGCCTGAAACAACAGAGGCGTCGGATGCTGCGCCAGCGCCCGAACCGCCGCCCGAGGACGCAAGGTCGTGAGCCATATGCATCGGTTTTTTATAGGCAGCGACAGCGTGGATTGCTATGATCGGCCGTCACCGTCGCGCAACCACTTGCGTCGACCAACTTTGTGAGGAGCTGCATCGATGTCTGCCCTGTCGCGCCGGTTCAAACACACGCTGTGCTGTGCTGGCGTATTTGCCTGCCTGTCGATCCCGCATGTCCACGCCGCCACGCCAGAACAATCGGTGAACGAGCTGGTACAGCGCTTTACCACGGCGCAAAGCACCTTTGACCGCGCTGGACTAGAGGCGCTGACGGCCGAAAACTACGTCGAGATATCGCCGCTGGGCGAGGTCGACCCGCGCGCGAAGATGCTCTCGTTCTACGTCAGGAAAGATGACAAGCCGCTGCCTGCGATCACCGTCGACGAGATCTCGACGCGCGTGCTGGGCAATATCGGCATCGTGCTTGCGAAAGTTTCGTACGGCATGACGGTTGGCGGGCAGACGCGTACGTTCTCGCTGCGCTCTACCTTCGTTGCCTCGCAAGAAGGCGGCGCGTGGAAGCTGGTGTCGGCGCAGTACACTCCGATTCGGCCAGCCGCCGCGCCGGCCAGATAGCGGCGCGAGCGCCTATCCCGCCCGGCGCCGGAAGTCGCGTGGCCTGAATCCCAGCAGCGCGAGCATCGCGAAATACGTCACCGCACTGGCCACGATGATCCCGAACAGCGCGCCGATGCGCAGGCCGGGCGTGACCTTCATCGCCGCCCAGTCGAACTGCGCCTGGCCGAACCATGCCACAGCGCCCATCGCAGCCACGCCGACCGCCAGCTTGACGAAGAACTTGCCCCAGCCCGGCTGCGGCGTATAGATGCCGCGTTTGCGCAGGCCAATGTACAGGCACGTGGCGTTGATGCACGCGCCCAGGCCGATCGACAGCGCCAGGCCCGCCACGCCCATCAGCGGCACGAAGATCAGGTTCATCAGCTGCGTGGCCACCAGCACGGCAACGGCGATGCGCACCGGCGTCTTGACGTCCTGGCGCGCATAGAACGCGGGCGCGAGGATCTTGACCAGGATGATGCCCAGCAGGCCGGCGCTGTAGGCCATCAAAGGCATCGATGAATTGACCAGCGCCGCATCGTCGAATTTACCGTAGTGGAAGAGCGTGGCGATCATCGGCACGGCCAGCGTGGCCATGCCCACCGCTGCCGGCAGGGCCAGCAGGAACGTCAGTCGCAGGCCCCAGTTGAGCAGCGCTGCATATTCGGCGGTATCGCCTTCGCTATTGGCTTTCGACAGCGACGGCAGCAGGATCGTGCCCAAGGCCACGCCCAGCATCGCGGTGGGGAACTCCATCAGGCGGTCGGCGTATTGCAGGGCCGAGACGGCGCCGGCAGCCAGGCTGGCGGCGATGCCGGTATTGATCAACAGGCTGATCTGGGCAGCGGAGACCGCGAACACGGCCGGGCCCATTTTCTTGAGCATGCGGCGCACGCCGGCGTCGCGCAGGCCCGTCATCGGGTTGAACGAGATGCGCGGCAGCATGCCGATCTTGACCAGCGACGGGATCTGGATCGCCACCTGCAACAGGCCGCCGACGCAGACCGCGATCGCCATCGCATAGATCGGTTGCTCGAGATAATTGACCAGCACCAGCGACGCAAAGATGAACGACAGGTTCAGCAGCACCGGCGTGAATGCCGGGATCTTGAACTGGCGCCAGGTATTGAGAATGCCGCCGGCCAGCGCGACAAACGACATGCAGGCAATGTACGGGAACATTATCTGCGTCATGATGACCGAGGCGTCGTAGGCGCCGGGCGTGTCGCGCAGGTCGCCTGCCAGGATCATGATCAGCAGCGGCGCGCCGACGATGCCGACAATACTGGTGAGCACCGTGGCCCAGATCAGCGACGTGGCGACATGGTCGACCAGCGTCTTGGTGGCCGCGTCACCATGCCGGGTCTTGTATTCGGACAGGATCGGCACGAACGCTTGCGAGAACGCGCCTTCGGCAAACAGGCGCCGCAGCAGGTTGGGCAGGCGGAACGCGATGATGAAGGCGTCGGTATAGGCCGAGGCGCCGAAAGCGCGCGCGAACAGGCTTTCGCGCAAGAGGCCGGTGACGCGCGACAGCATCGTCATGCTGGAGATGGCAGCGAGGGTTCTGAGCAGGTTCATGGCGCAAGATTATACTTGTGCAACACGGTCCATACAGGCGTCAAGCCGACAATCTTTGAATTTTGAATTGCCCAGACTTGAAAGCTTCGCTATAATCATGGGCTGTACTGAATTCTGTTAGCAGACACTAATCGTTGGGCAGGCTCCTGCGCCGGTTTAACAGTCGCTAATGTTTGCAAACGCAACTTGACCCCGATTTAGGAAATTTCATGGCAAATACCGCACAAGCGCGCAAACGCGCTCGTCAAGCAGTTAAGCAAAACGCGCACAACTCGTCGCAGCGTTCGACCCTGCGCACCGCAATCAAGGCAGCTCGCAAAGCCATCCAGGCTGGCGACAAAGAAGCCGCGACCATCATCTTCCAGCAGTCCGTGTCGAAAATCGACAGCATCGCTGACAAGAAAATCATCCACAAGAACAAAGCAGCGCGCCACAAGAGCCGCCTGGCTGCAGCCCTGAAAGCACTGTCGGCCTAAAGCCCGCGTGCGTGCGGCCCGATGGGCCGCGCAGGCAAGTTCTGTGCAGTGGAAAGACCCGCCCGACTTCGGTCCCGGCGGGTTTTTTTGCTTGGTGCATCGATTTTTCCATCCGGAATGCATGGCAAGGTTGTCGATTACGTAAAAACTGGTATCCGCCGCAAAGGTGGGGCATAATATGGCGCGTCTTATGTCTTATAGAAGACTTGCGCTACGTGGTTGAAACACCCCAGGGAATTTACGTCGGCGCAATCTGCCCCACCCGCCAGCGAGAGGGGTAGAATGTCCGGCATCGGCGCCCCGCGCCGGGGTAACAGCCCCGCCAATTGTCAGTTTTACTACTCGCGACCCGTCGCGATTACCGAGGAAAATGTGCATGAGCAGTGATCAGACCATCATCTACACCCTGACCGACGAGGCGCCGCTGCTGGCGACCCACGCCTTCCTGCCTGTGGTCAGCACCTTCACGAAGCCGGCCGGCATCACCGTCACGGCCAGCGACATCTCGGTTGCGGCCCGCATCCTGGCTGCTTTCCCCGAGAACCTGACCCCAGAGCAGCGCGTGCCGGATTCGCTGGTCGAGCTGGGCAAGAAGACGCTGGAAGCCAGCGCCAACATCATCAAGCTGCCGAACATCAGCGCCTCGGTCAGCCAGCTGACCACCGCGATCAAGGAACTGCAAGACAAGGGCTACAACATCCCCGACTACCCGTCGGATCCGAAGACCGACGAAGAAAAAGCCATCAAGGCCAAGTACGGCAAGTGCATCGGTTCGGCAGTGAACCCGGTCCTGCGCGAAGGTAACTCGGACCGCCGCGCCCCGCGCGCCGTCAAGGAATACGCCCGCAAGAACCCGCACTCGATGGCGCCATGGTCGCAAGCGTCGCGCACCCACGTTGCGCACATGACGAACGGCGACTTCTATCACGGCGAAAAGTCGATGACGATCGAGGCTGCGCGCGACGTCAAGATGGAACTGGTCACCAAGAGCGGCCAGACCATTGTCCTGAAGCCAAAGGTGTCGCTGCTGGCCGGCGAAATCATCGATTCGATGTTCATGAGCCGCAAGGCGCTGCTGGCTTTCTACGAAGCCCAGATCGAAGACGCGCACGCTACCGGCATGCTGTTCTCGCTGCACGTCAAGGCGACCATGATGAAGGTGTCGCACCCGATCGTGTTCGGTCACTGCGTGCGCATGTTCTACAAGGACGCGTTCGCCAAGCACGGCGCACTGTTCGACAGCCTCGGCATCAATGTCAACAATGGCATGGCCGACCTGTACAACAAGATCGCTGACCTGCCGTCGTCGCAGCGCGAAGAAATCATCCGCGACCTGCACGCCTGCCAGGAACACCGTCCTGAGCTGGCCATGGTCGATTCGGCCAAGGGCATTACCAACTTCCATTCGCCGAACGACGTGATCGTCGACGCGTCGATGCCGGCGATGATCCGCGCCGGCGGCAAGATGTACGGCGCCGATGGTCGCCTGAAGGAAGTCAAGGCCGTCATCCCCGAGAGCACGTTCGCGCGCATCTATCAAGAGATCATCAACTTCTGCAAATGGCATGGCGCGTTCGATCCGAAGACAATGGGCACCGTTCCGAACGTCGGCCTGATGGCCCAGCAGGCCGAAGAATACGGCTCGCACGATAAAACGTTCGAGATCCAGGAAGACGGCGTGGCCAACATCACCGATCTCGCCACCGGCGAAGTGTTGATGAGCCAAAACGTCGAAGCGGGCGATATCTGGCGCATGTGCCAGGTCAAGGACGCGCCGATCCGCGACTGGGTCAAGCTGGCCGTGACGCGCGCGCGCAACTCGGGCATGCCGACCGTGTTCTGGCTCGACCCGTACCGCCCGCACGAAAATGAACTGATCAAGAAGGTGAAGGTCTACCTGAAGGATCACGACACGAGCGGCCTGGATATCCAGATCATGTCGCAAGTGCGCGCCATGCGTTTCACGCTCGAGCGCGTGTGGCGCGGCCTGGACACCATCTCGGTGACCGGCAACATCCTGCGCGACTACCTGACCGACCTGTTCCCGATCATGGAACTGGGCACGTCCGCCAAGATGCTGTCGATCGTGCCGTTGATGGCCGGCGGCGGCATGTACGAAACGGGCGCCGGCGGTTCGGCCCCGAAACACGTGCAGCAGCTGGTCGAAGAAAACCACCTGCGCTGGGATTCGCTGGGTGAGTTCCTGGCGCTGGCCGTGTCGCTGGAAGACCTGGGCATCAAGACCGGCAACGACAAAGCCAAGGTGCTGGCCAAGACGCTCGACGCCGCCACCGGCAAGCTGCTGGACAACCGCAAGTCGCCATCGCCAAAAACCGGCGAGCTCGACAATCGCGGCAGCCAGTTCTACCTGTCGCTGTACTGGGCGCAAGAGCTGGCCGCGCAAACGGACGACGCCGCACTGGCCGCCACGTTCGCGCCGCTGGCCAAGCAACTGGCTGACAACGAAGCGACGATCGTCGCCGAGCTGCTGGCCGTGCAGGGCAAGCCGGTCGATATCGGTGGTTACTACAAGCTGGACGAAGCCAAGGTCAGCGCCGCGATGCGTCCGAGCGCGACGTTCAACAAGGCGATCGATTCGTTCGCCTGAGCTGAACGACTGCCGTCATTAAGGCTGCAATATTAAGGCTGCAATATTAAGGCTGCAATATCAAGGCTGCAATAATTAGAAAACCCGTCGACCGTGAGGTCGGCGGGTTTTTTATTTGCTGGCGTGGCGCGAGTAGGCCGGAACCTCGATATATTCGCCCGGCAGCAACGGATGCGTGGCAAGTGAAAACGGGCCGATACTGCTGCGCACCAGGCGCAGCGTCGGCATGCCCACGGCTGCCGTCATCCGGCGCACTTGCCGGTTCTTGCCTTCTTCCAGAACGATGGCGATCCAGCTCGTCGGCTTGTCCTGACGCGCGCGGATCGGCGGAGTGCGCGGCCACAGCCACTCGGGCTCGGCGATGCGCGTGGCGCGGCATGGCTTGGTGACGAAGTCGCCCAGGTCGAGTGGCGCTTGCAGGCGCGCCATCGCAGCAGCGTCGGGCACGCCATCGACCTGCACCAGGTAGGTCTTGGCTTCCTTGTGGTCCGGGTGAGCGATCTTGTGCTGCAGTTGGCCGTCGTCGGTCAGCAGCATCAGGCCTTCGCTGTCGGCGTCGAGCCGGCCGGCAGGGTAGATGCCTGGGATATTGAGATAGTCGGCAAGGGATTCGCGGCCTTCCTGCGGCGAGAACTGGCACAGGACCTGGAACGGTTTATTGAAGAGAATCAGGGACATAAAGAAGCAGTCGAGCGAATGAGGAGGGCGCCAGCCAGTATCGTGACAGTATGGCAAAATACCGGAGCATAATGCAGAGCGCGCCATGGTTGGCTCCGTGGCGACGGCGACATTGTAAGCGAGTTCCTGACGTCGTTCGCGCAGCCTTTCGCCACCCACCTGGAGAACTTGATGTACCAGCATATCACCGTCCCGTCCGAGGGCCAGAAGATCACCGTCAACGCCGATTTCAGCCTGAATGTGCCGGCCACGCCGATCATTCCGTATATCGAGGGCGACGGCACGGGCGCGGACATCACGCCGGTGATGAAGAAGGTGGTCGATGCGGCGGTGGCCAAGGCCTACGGCGGCCAGCGCGCCATCGCCTGGATGGAAATCTTCGCCGGCGAAAAGGCGACCAGGCGCTACGGCGCCGACGTCTGGCTGCCGCCCGAAGTGCTCGAGGTGCTCAAGGACTACGTCGTCTCGATCAAGGGCCCGCTCACCACGCCGGTGGGCGGGGGCATCCGCTCGCTGAATGTCGCGCTGCGCCAGGAACTCGATCTGTATGTCTGCCTGCGCCCGGTGCGCTACTTTACCGGCGTGCCGTCGCCGCTCAAGCAACCGGAAAAGACCGACATGGTCATCTTCCGCGAGAATTCCGAAGACATCTACGCCGGCATCGAATTTCAGGCCGGTTCGGACGAAGCAAAAAAGCTGATCGACTTCCTGCGCGCTGAACTGGGCGTGTCGAAGATCCGCTTCCCGGCCACGTCGGCGCTGGGCCTCAAGCCAGTCTCGGTCGAGGGCACCGAGCGCCTGGTGCGCAAGGCGATCCAGTATGCGATCGATCACGACAAGCCATCGGTGACCCTGGTCCACAAGGGCAATATCATGAAGTACACCGAGGGCGGCTTCCGGGATTGGGGTTACGCGCTGGCGCAGAAAGAATTTGGCGCCGAACTGTTCGACGGCGGCCCATGGTGCAAGCTCAAGAATCCGAAGACCGGCCGCGACATCATGATCAAGGATTCGATCGCCGACGCGTTCCTGCAGCAAATCCTGCTGCGGCCCGCTGAATATAGTGTGATTGCCACACTGAATCTGAACGGCGATTATATTTCCGATGCGCTGGCGGCCCAGGTGGGCGGGATCGGCATCGCGCCGGGCGCGAATATGTCCGATTCGGTGGCCATGTTCGAGGCGACTCACGGCACCGCGCCGAAATATGCGGGCAAGGATTACGTGAATCCCGGCTCGCTGATCCTGTCGGCCGAAATGATGCTGCGCCATATGGGCTGGGGCGAAGCGGCCGACCTGATCATCGCCGCGATGGGCCGTGCGATCGCCTCGAAAAAAGTCACCTACGATTTCGCGCGGCTGATGGAAGGCGCCACGCAAGTGTCGTGCTCGGGCTTTGGCGAAGTGCTGATCGAGAATATGTAAACCGACGCGTCGATGGAGTAGGGCAGATGCCGCAAGATGCGCAAACCACACAGCACTACGAGCGGATTGGCCGGTTCATTTACGGCTTTCATCGCCACATCAATCCGGACGCACTGCGTGCGCTCCCCCATCGCACAGCCTGGCGGCGCGCGGCGCCGCACTGGTGGCACGTTTCGACCGGGTGGTTGCCGCGTGGCGGTATGACAGCGAGAATGGGCTGCCCGACCCGGTGAGCGAGGCCGAGTTCAGCGCCATCCTGGACGAGGCACAGGCGCTTGCCCGTGACAGCGGCTGGCAATACGGGAACCCCGCATCTTGAACGGGCGAAAAAAAACCCCACTGTAGAGTGGGGCTCTTCACTTCCGGGAAGGGGAATGATTAATTACCCTGGATGTTGGAAGCTTGCTTGCCTTTAGGGCCTTGCGTGACTTCGAATTGGACTTTTTGACCTTCTTTGAGGGTCTTAAAACCGTTCATGTTGATTGCGGAGAAGTGTGCGAACAGATCTTCGCCGCCGTCATCAGGCGTGATGAAGCCAAAGCCTTTGGAATCATTGAACCACTTAACAGTACCAGTTGCCATAAAAGAACTTTCAAATTTAACAAATCACACGAGCCATAAAAGCAAGAAACCTCTCGCCCTCCTCAGCCTGCTCACTTCTTATCAACGAGTACATAAGTACAACGTCGATAACTGCATTGTTGGTGGAATAATCACGCAAGTCAAGGGGTTTGGGGTACTGCTTGTCAAATTTTTCACGCGAATACTGTGCATTGGGCTTGATTTCAGCAATCGGAACGCCATCTGCGCATTTATCCGAAAACGCGTAAGATGGAAACACCAGAAAACGAGCTGATGTTAACGCTTGGCACCAACCTCGGAAGTATTAGAATAAGCCCATGGCAACGAAGCACGATACTGAACAACTGCTAGAGCGGCAGACCGTCAAACCGCCTCCGCTGTACCAGGTGGCGCTACTGAACGATGATTACACGCCGATGGAGTTCGTCGTGGCCGTGATCCAGGAGTACTTTAACAAGGATCGCGAGACGGCTACCCAGATCATGCTATCGGTACACCAGCATGGTAAAGGGGTGTGCGGTGTGTTTTCCAAAGATATAGCGTGTACCAAAGTGGAGTTTGTCTTAACGCATGCGCGCAAGGCAGGGCATCCCCTGCAGTGCGTGATGGAGGAAGTATGATTGCGCAGGAACTTGAAGTATCTCTACACATGGCCTTTGTCGAGGCACGCCAGGCACGCCACGAGTTCATCACCGTGGAGCACCTGCTGTTGGCGTTGCTCGATAATCCTTCGGCCGCCGAAGTCCTGCGTGCGTGCGCGGTCAATATTGAAGACCTGCGCAAGACCCTGACGAATTTTATCGGTGATAACACCCCGACCGTGCCCGGCACGGGCGAGGTCGACACCCAGCCGACGCTTGGTTTCCAGCGCGTGATCCAGCGCGCGATCATGCACGTGCAGTCGGCCTCCAACGGCAAGAAGGAAGTCACCGGCGCCAATGTGCTGGTGGCGATCTTCGGCGAAAAAGACTCGCATGCGGTGTACTACCTGCACCAGCAGGGCGTGACCCGCCTCGACGTGGTCAACTTCATCTCGCACGGCGTGCGCAAGGACCAGCAGATCGACACCGCCAAGGCATCCGAAGGCGTCGAAGAAGCACAGGTCGAAGGCCAGGCCAAGGAGAGCCCGCTCGACCAGTTCACGCAAAACCTGAACAAGGCCGCTGCCGATGGCAAGATCGATCCGCTGATCGGGCGCGAGGAAGAAGTCGACCGCGTGATCCAGATCCTGTGCCGTCGCCGCAAGAACAATCCGCTGCTGGTGGGTGAAGCGGGCGTGGGTAAAACCGCGATCGCCGAAGGCCTGGCATGGCGCATCGTGCAGGAAGACGTGCCTGAAATCCTGCAGAACGCCGTCGTGTTCTCGCTCGACATGGGCGCGTTGCTGGCTGGCACCAAGTACCGCGGTGATTTCGAGCAGCGCCTGAAAGCCGTGCTCAAGCAGATCAAGGACACGCCGAACGGCATCCTGTTCATCGACGAGATTCACACGATCATCGGCGCCGGTTCGGCCTCGGGCGGTACGCTCGACGCCTCGAACCTGCTCAAGCCGGCGCTCGCCAATGGCCAGCTCAAGTGCATCGGCGCGACCACCTTCACCGAGTTCCGCGGCGTCTTTGAAAAAGACCACGCCCTGAGCCGCCGGTTCCAGAAGGTCGACGTCAACGAGCCGACCGTCGAGCAGACCATCGCCATCCTGCGCGGCCTGAAGTCGCGCTTCGAAGAGCACCACGGCGTGAAGTATTCGGCGTCGGCCCTGACCACCGCGGCCGAACTGGCAGCGCGCTTCATCAATGACCGTCACCTGCCTGACAAGGCCATCGACGTTATCGACGAAGCGGGCGCAGCGCAGCGCATCCTGCCGAAGTCGAAGCAGAAGAAAACCATCGGCAAGGCCGAGATCGAGGACATCATCGCCAAGATCGCGCGCATTCCACCGCAAACGGTCAACCAGGACGACCGCAGCAAGCTGCAGACGATCGACCGCGACCTGCGCAACGTCGTGTTCGGGCAAGACCCGGCGATCGAGGCGCTGTCGGCCGCGATCAAGATGGCGCGCGCTGGTCTGGGCAAGACCGACAAGCCGATCGGCTCGTTCCTGTTCTCGGGCCCCACCGGCGTCGGCAAGACCGAGGTCGCCAAGCAGCTCGCGTTCATCCTGGGCATCGAGCTGGTGCGCTTCGACATGTCCGAGTACATGGAGCGGCATGCTGTGTCGCGCCTGATCGGTGCGCCGCCGGGCTATGTCGGTTTCGACCAGGGCGGCCTGCTGACCGAAGCGATCACCAAGAAGCCGCACACCGTGCTGCTGCTGGACGAGATTGAAAAAGCCCACCCGGACATTTTCAACATCCTGCTGCAGGTGATGGACCATGGCACGCTGACCGACAACAACGGTCGCAAGGCCGACTTCCGCAACGTGATCATCGTCATGACCACGAACGCGGGCGCCGAAAGCCTGACCAAGCGTTCGGTGGGCTTCGTCAACTCGCGTGAAGCGGGCGACGAGATGGGCGACATCAAGCGCATGTTCACGCCGGAGTTCCGTAACCGCCTGGATGCGATCATCAGCTTCCGCGCGCTGGACGAAGACATCATCCTGCGCGTCGTCGACAAGTTCCTGATGCAGCTGGAAGAGCAACTGCACGAGAAGAAGGTCGAAGCCATCTTCACCGAGAAACTTCGCAAGTTCCTCGGCCAGAAAGGGTTCGACCCGTCGATGGGCGCTCGTCCGATGTCGCGCCTGATCCAGGACCTGATCCGCAAGGCGCTGGCCGACGAACTGCTGTTCGGCCGCCTGACCAGCGGTGGCCGCGTCACGGTCGACCTGAACGAGAAGGACGAAGTCGTCCTCGAGTTCCCGGAAGGCGATGTCAGCCCACCACCGGCCCCGGCCGAGACGGTCGAAATCGAGTAAGCAGCATCACTCCCTCGAAAGCCCGCGCACGCAAGTGCCGCGGGCTTTTTTCATGGAAACTTTGTTTCCAGAAATGCTAATTCACATGCCCGTCATATAACATTCCTACACTGTGCGCACTCGTCGTTCCTCTCTCATGAAAATCGCAATGCGACTCGCACAGCTCAATACCTCTTCCAAGCTCATCGGCGCTTTCGGCATCCTGTCCCTCGTCATCGTCATCATTGCCAGCGTCGCCGTCTGGCGCATGCACGCGGCGGACGTGATCACGTCCGACCTGGTCAACGACAAGCTGGCCAAACAGCAGCTCACGTCCGACCTGCTTGGCATCGCGCGCCTGAACGGCTCGCGCGCCGTCTCGATCGCGCGCAGCGACAGCCTGGAACTGGGCGACTACTTCGGCGCGCAGCTGGCCGAAGGGCGCAAGATCGCCGCCGATCTCGAAGCGACACTCGGCAAGCTGCCCGCGTCGACGCAAGAGCGCACGCTGATCGCCGGCGCGAGCGCGCACAAGACCGCGCTGGCCACGATCCAGGCCGACCTGTTCAAGGCCAAGGACCTGGGCCAGACCGGCCTGGTCGAAGAGATCCTCACCAAACGCTGGGAGCCGGCGTATCAGGCCAAGGTCGCCGCGCTCGAGGGGCTGCTCAAATACGAAAGCACCGAAGCGCATCGCCTGGCCGATGCATCGGCGAGTGCGTCAGCCTTCAGCAAGGTTCTGCTCTTGATCCTGGGCGCCGCCGCGCTGGCCGTGGCCGGTGGCCTGGCCTGGCTCTTGAGCCGCAACCTGGTGGGGCCGTTGAAGCAAGCGGCGACCCTGGCCGAGCAGGTGGCCCACGGCGACCTGCGCCCGACCATCAGCCATGTTCGCACCGACGAGATAGGCCGCCTGTTCGATGCCCTGAACGGCATGACGCACGGCGTGTCGAGCACCGTGTCGCAAGTGCTGCAAGGCGCGCAGGCGATCGATTCGGCGTCGGGTGAAATCGCCGAGGGCAACCAGGACCTGTCGATCCGTACCGAGCGCCAGGCCGATTCGCTGCGCGAGACGGTGACGGCGATGGACGAACTGTCGGATGCGATCGCGAGCAACAACGCCAATGCGCAGCAGGCCAACGCGCTGGCGCAGACGGCGTCGGGCGTGGCCACCGAAGGCGCGCAGGCGGTCGAGCAGCTGGTGGCGCGCATGGGCGCCATCAAGGCGTCCGCTGCCCGCATCGTGGACATCACCGGCATGATCGACAGCATCGCCTTCCAGACGAATATCCTGGCCCTGAACGCGGCGGTGGAAGCGGCGCGCGCCGGCAGTGAAGGGCGGGGCTTCGCGGTGGTGGCGTCCGAAGTGCGCAACCTGGCGCAGCACTCGGCCGGCGCGGCCAAGGAGATCAAGAAGCTGATCGGTGAATCGGCGCGCGAGATCGAGGCCGGCACCGGCATCGCCGAAGCGGCCGGATCGACGATGCGCACCATGCTGCAGCACGTGCACGAGGTGGCGGGCATCCTGGGCCAGATCCACACCGCCAGCGCCGGTCAGGCCGACGGCGTGGCGCAAGTAAGCCGCGCGATCGCCGAGATGGATCTCTCGACCCAGCAGAATGCGGCGATGGTGGAAGAGGCGGCAGCGGCGGCCGCCTCGATGCGCCAGCAGGCAGCCGACTTGTCGGCGCTGGTGGCGACGTTCAAACTGCGCAAGGGAGGCTTGCTCGTAGGGTTAGCGGCGTAGCCGCCGACGCGGTGATGGTTGGCGGGTATGTCATCGCACACCACATCGGAGCCGCTGCTTCGCTTGCGTACCGGATGACCGCAACGCCAACATTCGCCGCGTCGGCGGCGAAGCCGCCAACCCTACCTGTCATGCCACCTTTAATCAGGTCAGATCGCAGCCAGCGCTCGGCGCAGATCCTCGCGCTGATCGTCGATATGCTCGATCCCGACCGACAGCCGGATGAGTCCGTCGCCGATCCCCAGTTCGGCGCGGCGCGCCGGCGGAATGCTCGCATGCGTCATCAACGCCGGATGCTCGATCAGGCTCTCGACCCCACCCAGGCTTTCGGCCAGCGTGAACACCTCGCACGCTTCCAGGAAGCGGCGCGCGCCGGCGATATCGGTATCGAGGTCGATCGAGACGATGCCGCCATACCCGCCATGCATCTGGTTGCGCGCCAGCGCGTGCTGCGGATGCGATTCGAGCCCCGGATAGTGCACTTTGCGTACCTGCGGCTGCTGCTCGAGCCAGCTCGCCAGCAGCAGGGCGTTGGCGCTGCTGCGCTCCACGCGCAGGGCCAGGGTCTTGATCCCGCGTAGCACGAGGAAGCTGTCGAACGGCCCCTGGATGGCGCCCACCGCGTTCTGGATGAAGCCGAGCTTTTCGGCCAGGCCCGTCTGGTGGTCGCTGGCGCCGACGATCGCCACGCCGCCGATCACGTCCGAGTGGCCGTTGATGTACTTGGTGGTCGAGTGCACCACGATGTCGAAGCCGTGTTCGAGCGGGCGCTGGACGATCGGGCTGGCGAACGTGTTGTCGCACACGGAGAGGATGCCGCGCGCGTGGCACAGGGCCGCAATCGCCGTCAGGTCGGCCAGCTTGAGCATCGGGTTGGTGGGCGTTTCGACCCACACCATGCGCGTGGCCGGCGTGATGGCGGCGGCCAGCGCGTCGGGATCGGACAGATCGACGTAGCTGAACGTGTGCCCGGCGCTGTCGCGGCGCACGCGCTCGAACAGGCGGTAGGTGCCGCCGTACATATCGTCGCCGGCCACGATGTGCGAGCCGCTCGGCAGCAACTCGAGCACGGCGGCAATCGCCGCCAGGCCCGAGGCAAAGGCGAAGGCGGCGCGGCCGCCCTCGATGTCGGCCAGCGAACGCTCGAGCGCGAAGCGCGTCGGGTTGTGCGAACGGCCGTAGTCGAAGCCCTGGTGCACCCCCGGGCTTTCTTGCCGGTAGGTCGAGGTGGCGAAGATCGGCGGCATCACGGCGCCAGTCGCCGGTTCGGGCGACTGGCCGCCGTGGATGACACGGGTGGCCAGGTGGCGTTTGAATTCGATGGTCTGTTTGGTTTCTGGATGGGTCACGAGAGCGTCCTTCGCAGGTGATTGAGCAGGTCGTAGCGCGTGATCAGGCCATAGAACTGCGGCCCGTCGGCGATCACGGCGGTGAGACCCCGGTCGAGGATGTCGCGCAGTTGCGCCATGCTCGCGCCAGGGGGCAGGGTCTTGAGGTCGGCCGTCATGGTGGACGACACCGGCGCGCCGAAATGGTCGTTCGATTGCGTCACCTTCAGCAGCAGGTCGGATTCATCGATCAGGCCCGCCAGGCGCCCTTCGGCATCCATCACGGGAAGTTGCTGCAGGTCGCTCGAGCGCATGCGGTTGAACGCCGTAAGCAGCGTGTCCGATGGCGCCAGGGTGATGACCTCGCCAGCATCGTGGCGGCGCCCGATCAGGTCGCGCAGGTCGCCCGTTTTCGGGCGCGTGATCAGGCCCTGGTCGACCATCCAGCCATCGCTGTAGACCTTGCTCAGGTACCGCGTGCCCGTGTCGCACACGAAGGTGACGACGCGTTTCGGGCGCGTCTGCGCGCGGCAATACTTGAGCGCCGCGGCCAGCAGCGTGCCGGTGGAAGAACCGGCCAGGATGCCTTCTTGCTGCAGCAGCAGGCGCGCCGTCGAGAAGCTTTCTTCGTCGGTGATCGTGTAGGCCTGTTTGACCCGCGTGAGGTCGGCGATGCCTGGAATGAAATCTTCGCCGATCCCTTCGACGGCCCACGAGCCGGCATGCTGGGCCACGTGGCCGGTCTTGATGTAGTCGGCCAGGATCGAGCCCTTGGGGTCGGCCAGGATGAATTCGAGCTGGGGCGCGACTTTCTTGAAATAACGCGACAGGCCGGTCAGCGTGCCGGACGAGCCGACGCCGACCACGATCGCGTCGAGCTTGTGCTTGGCCTGGTCCCAGATCTCGGGGCCGGTGGTGGTTTCGTGGGCGCGCGGATTGGCCGGGTTGTTGAACTGGTCGGCGAACCAGGCGCCGGGGATTTCTTTTGCCAGGCGCGCCGCGAGATCCTGGTAATACTCGGGATGGCCCTTGCCGACGTCGGAGCGGGTCAGGTGGATCTCGGCGCCGAGCGCCTTGAGATGCAGGATTTTTTCGGCGGCCATCTTGTCGGGCACGACCAGCACCACGCGATAGCCCTTGATGCGCGCGACCAGCGCCAGGCCCAGGCCCGTGTTGCCTGCGGTGGCTTCGACGACGGTGCCGCCGGGATTGAGCAGGCCATCGTGCTCGGCCTGTTCGATCATGGTCTTGCCGATGCGGTCCTTGATGGAGCCGCCGGGATTCTGCGATTCGAGCTTCAGGAACAGCTGGCAGGGCCCGGTATCGATGCGGGTCACTTCCACCAGCGGTGTATCGCCAATCAGGGAAAACAGAGCAGCTTGCGACGCATGTTGCATATGTGCCTCCGTGGTGGGCCGCCAGGCCGTATCAAAGAAACATGATACGAGTTTTCGCCGGGCGTTGCTTTGGAGTGCCTTAAAGATTTGCCAAGAGATCCATCAAGCTTTGCGCGTGGCCGAATTGTCAGCAATCAATAGCCTTGCAGAATGTAGTCAACTCTCCGCTTTAAGCCTTCGCCACAGGGTCGTGCGGCTGATGCCGAGATGATCGGCCGCCAGGTCGCGCTGCCCGCCGAAGCGCGCCAGCACCGCTGTCGCCGACTCGCGCGCCGGCCCGGCCGATGTGCCCTCGACGCTGCCGCCACGGGCCAGCTCCGGCGCCACCGACAGCATGAAGCCGGGCGTGAGCGCCTGCAGCGGCTCGGCCGCCAAAAACAGCGCCAGGCGCTCGGCCAGATTGCGCAGCTCGCGCACATTGCCGGGCCAGGCATAGCCCGTGAGCAGCGGCGCGCAGGCGTTCAGTTCGGCTTGCAGGTTCGGGTGCGGGCGGGCGTCCAGCGCGGCCAGCGCGCCCTTGAGCGACCATTCGAGCAGCGGCGCAATGTCTTGCGGCCGCGCGCAGAGCGGCGGCAGGGCCAGGCGCAGCACGGCCAGGCGGTAAAACAGGTCGGCCCGGAAGCGCCCGTCGCGCACGCGCGCCTCGAGGTCGCAGTGGGTGGCGCTGATCACGCGCACGTCGATCGGCACCGGCCGCGTGCCGCCCACGCGCATCACTTCGCGCTCCTCGAGCACGCGCAGCAGGCGCGTTTGCAGGCCGAGGGGCATTTCGCCGATCTCGTCGAGAAACAGCGTGCCGCCATTGGCCGCTTCGAACAGCCCAGCGTGCCCGCCACGGCGCGCGCCGGTGAAGGCGCCGTCTTCGTGGCCGAACAGTTCGGATTCGAGCAGCGATTCGGCAATGGCGCCGCAGTTGACGGCCACGAACGGGCGCAGCGCATCGCGGCGCGGGCTTTCGCGGTGGATCGCCTGCGCCACGAGTTCCTTGCCGCTGCCGGTCTCGCCCTCGATCAGCACGGTGCTGGGCGAGCGTGCATACAGCACCACGGTCTGGCGCAGCCGCTCCATCGCGGGCGAGTCGCCGCGCAGGTCGTTCAGGCCGCGCCGCAGGCGCTGCTTGTCGGGCGAAGGCCGCCGGCCACGGCCACGGTCGGCCTCGAGGCGGGTCAGGCGCGCCAGTTCGAGCGCATCGTCGAACGCCTGCCGGATCGACGCCGCCGAATACAGGAACACGGCGCGCAGGCCGGCTTCTTCGGCCAGGTCGGTCACCGAGCCGGCGCCGACGACAACGGCCACGCCCATCGCCTTGAGCTCCGCGACGGCGGCGCGCGCATCTTCCTGCGTGACGTAGCTGCGCTGGACCAGGTCCAGGCCGAAGCCGGCCGCGAAGTCGGCCAGTTCCGGCAGCAGCGCGCCATAACTGACGACGCCGATAGCGCCGGCAGCGTTGCCGGCCAGCTTGCGCGCGCGCGTGAGCGCCTGCAGCACGTCGAAGCCGCTGGCCTTGGCGGCCACCACCGGCACCGATACGCGGCTCTTGAGCCATGCCGCGTTCGAGCCAGCCGCGATCACGACATCGCAATGCTCGGTAGCGAGCCGTTCACGGATGTGTTTCGCGGCCTCGTCGAAACCGATGTGCAAGGGTTCGATGGCGGCCAGGTGGTCGTACTCGACGGTGATGTCGCGAAACAGGGCCGACAGGCGCGACACTGACACCGTCCAGATGACGGGTTTGTCGCTGGCAGAAGGGGAGCGCGTGGAATCCATGTTTCAAGTGTAGTGCAAACTCGAGCACTTGTTTCAGCTTGAAACGTCAAATATCGAACGACCGGTCGCAATTAAGCGGGCCGCGTAAGAATCCGGTAAGGGCATCCCCGTAGCATGGGTCGCAGCCACCAAGGCAGCCGAACCACGGCATTACCAAAAAAGAATCAGGAGACAATTTTGGATCAAGACATCGTAGACCGGGTCAAGAACGACCCCAATTACCAGAAACTCAAACGCATCCGTTCCCGCTTCGGCTGGACCCTGACCTGGGCCATGATGATCGTGTACTACGGCTTCACGCTGCTGGTCGCGTTCAACAAGGAATTCATGGGTACCCCCATTGGCGACGGCGTCATCACCTGGGGCATTCCCCTCGGCCTGTTCGTCATCCTGTTCACCGTACTGATCACCGGCATCTACGTGCGCCGCGCCAACCGCGAATACGACGAGTTGAGCGACGCCATCCGTGCCAAGGTGGGCGCATGATGGCCGGCGTCCGCACTTCATCCCTCGCGCTGGCATTGCTGGTCGCCAGCGGTATCGCCCAGGCCGCGCCAGACCTCGGCCAGGCCACGCAGCAGGCGACCAACTGGACCGCAATCAGCATGTTCGCGCTGTTTGTCGTCGGCACCCTGTTCATCACCAAGTGGGCCGCTGCCAAGACCCGCTCGGCGTCCGACTTCTATACCGCCGGCGGCGGCATCACCGGCTTCCAGAACGGCCTGGCGATCGCGGGCGACTTCATGTCGGCCGCCTCGTTCCTCGGCATCTCGGCCGCCGTGTTCCTCGACGGCTACGATGGCCTGATCTACGCCATCGGCTTCCTGGTCGGCTGGCCGGTCATCACGTTCCTGATGGCCGAGCGCCTGCGCAACCTGGGCCGCTTCACGTTTGCCGACGTGGCCTCGTACCGCTTCGCGCAAAAGCCGATCCGCGTGTTCGCCGCGTCCGGTACCCTGGTCGTCGTCGCGTTCTACCTGATCGCGCAGATGGTCGGCGCCGGCCAGCTGATCAAGCTGCTGTTCGGCCTGGAGTACTGGATCGCTGTCGTGCTGGTCGGTATCCTGATGATGGTCTACGTGCTGTTCGGCGGCATGACGGCCACCACCTGGGTGCAGATCATCAAGGCCGTGCTGCTGCTGTCGGGCGCGTCGTTCATGGCGTTCTCGGTGCTGGCGCAATACAACTTCAGTCCTGCACTGCTGTTCCAGACCGCGACCGAAGTGCACGCCAAGGGCACCGCCATCATGGGCCCGGGCAGCTTCATCAAGGATCCGATCTCGGCCATCTCGTTCGGTATGGCGCTGATGTTCGGCACCGCCGGCCTGCCGCACATCCTGATGCGCTTCTTCACCGTGCCAAGCGCGAAGGAAGCACGCAAATCGGTGCTGTGGGCAACCACCTGGATCGGTTACTTCTATATCCTGACCTTCATCATCGGCTTCGGCGCGATCGTGCTGGTTGGCACCAATCCGGCGTTCAAGGATGCTGCCGGCGCTCTGCTCGGCGGTAACAATATGGCGGCGGTCCACCTGGCCAAGGCCGTGGGCGGCGACGTGTTCCTGGGCTTCATCTCGGCGGTGGCGTTCGCGACCATCCTGGCCGTGGTGGCGGGCCTGACGCTGTCGGGTGCCTCGGCGGTCTCGCACGACCTGTATGCAACCGTGTTCAAGAAGGGCAATGCCACCAGCGAAAACGAGCTCAAAGTTTCGAAGATCACCACCATCTGCCTCGGTATCGTGGCCGTGGTGCTGGGCATCGCCTTTGAAAAGCAGAACGTCGCCTTCATGGTCTCGCTGGCGTTCGCCATTGCCGCATCGGCCAACTTCCCGGTGCTGTTCATGTCGGTGCTGTGGAAAGACTGCACCACCCGCGGCGCCACGGTCGGCGGCTTCATGGGCCTGATTACGGCAGTCGGCCTGACGATCGTGTCGAAATCGGTGTGGGTCGACGTGCTGCATCATCCGGCAGCCATCTTCCCGTACGCCTCGCCGGCGATCTTCTCGATGGCGGTCGGCTTCATCGGAATCTGGCTGTTCTCGATCACCGACAAGGGCCCGCGCGCCCGCATCGACCGTGCCGGCTTCGAGGCGCAGCAAGTGCGCGCCGAAACCGGTATCGGCGCTGAAGGTGCTTCGGGGCACTAAGCAGGTAGCGCAGGCAAGACAGGCCGGGAGAGTTCGCAAGGACCACTCCCGGCTTTTTTTTTGCCTGCAATCGATTCTGGATTGCGCGATCCGGGCCGGCATGCGAGTCCTGAAACGCACAGGGGCGGCGCACGTTGCGCCGCCCCTGTCAGGCACTGCCTGCCGTTGCTTACCTGGCGCGCTGCTTGCGACGGGTCATTGCGGCCCCGACCAGGCCCAGTCCCAGCAGTGCCAGCGAACCTGGCTCCGGCACGTCAGCCGGGGCAGCCGCCTCGAAGTTGTACGTGTTCGAGACACCCGCCAGATCGATGGTAATGTTATCGGCGAACGAGCGGTAGCCATTGCCAGCACTGCCGCCGACACCAACGCTGAAGCCGACGATGTAGGCCGCGTCGCTGTAGTAGCTGGTGTCCTTCCAGTCTTCCAGGGTCAGGTTGATCTGGTTACCGTTGTTCGTGGTCACACTTCCCGAATACCGATAGAACAGGTCGTTGGTATTGGACGTGTACCAGGTGTCGCGGGTGGTATTGCCGTAGGTACCGTTGTAGACGCCTTCCCAGATCAATTCGCTGCGAACACCGCCGTCGATGACAGTCACGCGCAGGGCCGGCGTGTAGTCCGGATGCAGTGTAGCCATACTGGACGAAGCAATGGCCCAGTCGAACGTCAAGCTGTTGAGCTGGTCGAACAGGCCGATGCTGCTGCCGCTGTACAGGCTGCCCATGACGGTACGGGTACGTTCGCCTGCCATTTCCAGCGAACCGTTGCCGGAACGCGGCATGGTGCTGGTGATGGTGGCGGTGGCGCCGTTGCGGGTTTCGGAAGCCGGGGTTGTCCACATGGACGAGCCAGGTGTCACGTAAATTTCGGCCGCATGCACCGATGCCGTCGTCGATACGGCGAGCATTGCGTAGATCGCTTGTGCCAATACTTTATTCACTGCGTTTTTCATGATCGTCCCCAAGATAGTTATTAAAATTTGTGGTTCGGTCCTAGGCAACAACTGTGCCAAGTAGTAACAAACGTTTAGAATCATGTAGTTACTATGCAGACTGGGTCCAGTGGGCCGCAGGGTGTAAAGTTCTTTGACAAAACATTCGTGACTGCTTGAACTCGCCAGTAGCCCAAGCGACGGTCGCTGTTGTTTCATGTTCCAAGATCGCGTTTCAATATGAAATCCTTGATCAGGCGATTTTGACTTGCAACGGCCAGGGTGTGACGCAAGTCCTTGATAATGCGCTGTCGAGACTTGCCAGGCACGCTGGCATGGCGCTTGCAATAGTTAGCGCAACCTCTTCACTGCAACGACAAAGGACCAGCATGAGCAATATCTCCGCAGGCGCCGCCTTCCGCCAGGCGATCCTGGACGAATCCCCCCTGCAAGTCGTGGGCGCCATCAATGCCAATCACGCATTGCTGGCTAAACGCGCCGGCTTCAAGGCCCTTTACCTGTCTGGCGGCGGTGTCGCCGCTGGCTCGCTCGGCCTGCCCGATCTGGGCATCTCGAACCTCGACGACGTGCTGGTCGACGTGCGCCGCATCACCGACGTGTGCGACCTGCCGCTGCTGGTCGACGTCGACACCGGCTTTGGCGCCTCGGCCTTCAATGTCGCGCGCACCGTGCGTTCGCTCGCCAAGGCCGGCGCGGCCGCTTGCCACATCGAAGACCAGGTCGGCGCCAAGCGCTGCGGCCACCGGCCCGGCAAGGAAATCGTCAGCAAGGAGGAAATGGTCGACCGCATCAAGGCCGCCGCCGACGCGCGCCTAGACCACGACTTCGTGATCATGGCGCGCACCGATGCGCTGGCCGTCGAAGGCCTGGACGCCGCGATCGAACGCGCCGTGGCGTGCGTCGAAGCGGGCGCCGACATGATTTTCCCCGAAGCCATGACGACGCTCGACATGTACAGGCAATTCGCCGCCGCAGTCAAGGTGCCGGTGCTGGCCAATATCACCGAGTTCGGCGCCACGCCGCTGTTTACCGTCGATGAACTGGCCGGCGCCGGCGTGGGTCTGGTGCTGTATCCGCTGTCGGCGTTTCGCGCCATGAACAAGGCGGCCGAGAATGTCTACAACGCGATCCGCCGCGACGGCACCCAGCAGAACGTGCTGGACACGATGCAGACGCGGGCCGAACTGTATGACCGCATCGACTATCACAGCTACGAACAGAAGCTCGACGCGCTGTTTGCCCAGAACAAAGTCAAGTAAGGAGACCCGATCATGAGCGTACAACACTTGGAAACCCCGACCTTCAAGCCCAAGAAATCCGTCGCCCTGTCCGGCGTCGCCGCCGGCAATACGGCGCTGTGCTCGGTGGGCAAATCGGGCAATGACTTGCACTACCGCGGCTACGACATCCTCGACATCGCCACCAGCAGCGAATTCGAGGAAATCGCCTACCTGCTGGTGCATGGCAAGCTGCCCAACGATGGCGAGCTGCGTGGCTACAAGGCCAAGCTGCGCTCGCTGCGCGGCTTGCCGCAGGCGGTCAAGAGCGCACTCGAAGCCTTGCCGGCCGGCGCCCATCCGATGGACGTGATGCGCACGGGCGTGTCGGTGCTGGGCTGCACGCTGCCCGAGAAGGACGAGCACCACATCAGCGGCGCGCGCGATATCGCCGACCGCCTGATGGCGTCGTTCGGCTCGATGCTGCTGTACTGGTACCACTTCAGCCATAACGGCAAGCGGATCGCCGTCGAGACCGACGACGATTCGATCGGCGGGCACTTCCTGCACCTGCTGCACGGCTTTGCGCCGAAGGAATCGTGGGTGCGCGCGATGCACACGTCGCTGATCCTGTACGCCGAACACGAATTCAATGCCTCGACGTTCACCGCCCGCGTGATCGCCGGCACCGGCTCGGACATGCACTCGGCGATTACCGGCGCCATTGGCGCGCTGCGCGGGCCGAAGCACGGCGGCGCCAACGAAGTGGCGCACGACATCCAGAAGCGCTATGAAAACCCGGACGAAGCCGAAGCCGATATCCGCAACCGCGTGGCCAACAAGGAAGTCGTGATCGGCTTCGGCCATCCGGTGTACACGATCTCGGACCCGCGCAACAAGGTGATCAAGGAAGTGGCGCGCACCCTGTCGGAAGAGGGCGGGTCGATGAAGATGTTCGACATCGCCGAGCGTCTCGAGACGGTGATGTGGGACGTGAAAAAGATGTTCCCGAACCTGGACTGGTTCTCGGCCGTGTCGTACCACATGATGGGCGTACCCACCGCAATGTTCACGCCGCTGTTCGTGATCGCTCGCACGTCCGGCTGGTCGGCGCACGTGATCGAGCAGCGCATCGACAACAAGATCATCCGACCGAGCGCCAATTACGTGGGGCCGGAAGATCTGCAGTTCGTACCGCTGGCCGAGCGCAAGTAAGCGCATCCCGTTCAGCCCCATTGCACCACTACCCCAAGCACGTCGTTCCCGCGAAGGCGGGAACCCAAGTTATTCAGCAGGCCACGAGCGATGATTATGGCTGTGCACGCAAACTTGGGTTCCCGCCTTTGCGGGAACGACGGTCTCACGGTTAACTATCGAATCGAGCCGTATCATGAATACCGATTACCGCACACCGCTCCCCGGAACCGACCTCGATTACTTCGACACCCGCGCCGCCGTCGACGCCATTGCCCCCGGCGCCTACGCCACGCTGCCGTACACTTCGCGCGTGCTGGCAGAAAACCTCGTCCGTCGCTGCGAACCGGCGTGCCTGCATGAATCGCTCAAGCAGCTCGTCGAGCGCAAGCGCGACCTCGATTTCCCGTGGTTCCCGGCGCGCGTGGTCTGCCACGACATCCTCGGCCAGACTGCGCTGGTCGACCTGGCCGGCCTGCGCGACGCCATCGCCCTGCAAGGCGGCGACCCGGCGCTGGTGAACCCGGTCGTGCCCACGCAGCTCGTGGTCGACCATTCGCTGGCCGTCGAATGCGGCGGGTTCGACCCGGATGCGTTTACCAAGAACCGCGCCATCGAAGACCGCCGCAACGAAGACCGCTTCCATTTCATCGACTGGACCAAGAAGGCCTTCAAGAATGTCGACGTGATCCCGCCCGGCAACGGCATCCTGCACCAGATCAATCTCGAGCGCATGTCGCCGGTGATCCAGGTCGAGCGCGGCGTGGCGTATCCGGACACGCTGGTCGGCACCGACTCGCACACACCGATGGTCGACGCGCTGGGCGTGCTCGCCATTGGTGTCGGCGGACTGGAAGCCGAAAGCGTGATGCTGGGCCGCGCCTCGTGGATGCGCCTGCCCGACATCGTCGGCGTCGAACTCACGGGCAAGCCGCAGCCGGGCATTACCGCCACCGACGTGGTGCTGGCGCTGACCGAGTTCCTGCGCAATGCGAAGGTGGTCTCGACCTACCTGGAATTCTTCGGCGCCGGCGCGGCCGCGCTCACGCTCGGTGACCGCGCCACGATCGCGAACATGGCGCCCGAATTCGGCGCCACCGCCGCGATGTTCTACATCGACGAGCAAACCATCAAGTACCTGCGCCTGACCGGGCGCGAAGACGCCACCGTGCACCTGGTCGAGACGTATGCGAAGCACGCCGGCCTGTGGGCAGACACATTGCAGTCAGCTGTCTACGAGCGCACGCTGTCGTTCGACCTGGCGGGCGTCGTGCGCAATATCGCCGGGCCGTCGAATCCGCACAAGCGCGTGCCGACATCCGAACTGGCCGCGCGCGGCATCTCGGGCGTGGTGGAAAACGAGCCGGGTCGGATGCCCGATGGCGCCGTCATCATCGCCGCGATCACCAGCTGCACGAACACCAATAACCCGCGCAACATGATCGCGGCGGGTCTGCTGGCGCGCAACGCCAACCGTGCGGGCCTGACGCGCAAGCCGTGGGTGAAAAGCTCGCTGGCGCCGGGCTCGAAGGCTGTGGCGCTGTACCTCGACGAAGCGGGCTTGAGTGCTGAACTGGATGCGCTCGGCTTTGGCGTCGTCGCCTTTGCCTGCACCACCTGCAACGGCATGAGCGGCGCACTCGATCCGGCGATCCAGCAAGAGATCATCGAACGCGACCTGTATGCCACTGCGGTCCTGTCGGGCAACCGCAATTTCGACGGGCGCATCCACCCCTATGCAAAGCAGGCCTTTTTGGCCTCGCCGCCGCTCGTGGTGGCCTACGCGATTGCCGGCACCATCCGCTTCGATATCGAGAAGGACGTGCTGGGGCTGGACGCGGCCGGCCGCCCCATCCGCCTGGCCGACCTGTGGCCATCGGATGAAGAGATCGACGCGGTGGTCGAGGCCAGCGTCAAGCCGGAACAGTTCCGCAAGGTCTACACGCCGATGTTCGCGCGGGTGGCCGACGCTGGCGGCGCGGTCAGCCCGCTATACGACTGGCGCGCGCAAAGCACCTATATCCGCCGGCCGCCGTACTGGGAAGGCGCGCTGGCCGGCAGCCGGCGGCTGGCCGGGATGCGGCCACTGGCGGTCCTGGGCGACAACATCACCACCGACCACCTGTCGCCATCGAACGCGATCCTGCTCGATTCGGCCGCCGGCGAATACCTGGCCAAAATGGGCTTGCCCGAAGAAGACTTCAACTCGTACGCCACGCACCGGGGCGACCATTTGACGGCGCAGCGCGCCACGTTCGCCAATCCCACGCTCAAGAACGAGATGGTGAAGGACAGCGCGGGCAAGGTGCTGGCCGGATCGCTGGCGCGCATCGAGCCGTCGGGCGAAATCACCCGCATGTGGGAAGCGATCGAGCACTATATGGCCCGCAAGCAGCCGTTGATCATCATCGCCGGCGCAGACTATGGCCAGGGTTCGTCGCGCGACTGGGCGGCCAAGGGCGTGCGCCTGGCGGGCGTGGAAGCCATCGTCGCCGAGGGCTTCGAGCGCATCCACCGCACCAACCTGGTGGGCATGGGCGTGCTGCCCCTTGAATTCAAGCCGGGCGAGAATCGCCTGACGCTCGGGATCGACGGCACTGAAACGTTCGACGTGATCGGCGCGCGCACGCCGCGCGCCGAACTCACCTTGATCATCAACCGCGCGAGCGGCGAACGGGTTGACGTGGCGGTGACGTGCCGGCTCGACACGGCCGAAGAGGTGGCCATCTACGAGGCCGGCGGCGTGCTGCAGCGCTTCGCGCAGGACTTCCTCGAATCGACAGTGAAGGCCGCATGATGGAACAGCACACGTATCTCCCGCAACGCAAAATCGCCGCCACCTATATGCGCGGCGGCACCAGCAAGGGCGTGTTCTTCAAGCTCGATGACCTGCCCGCAGACGCCCGCGTGGCCGGTGAAGCGCGCGACGCGCTGCTGCTGCGCGTGATCGGCAGCCCCGACCCGTACGGCAAGCAGATCGACGGCATGGGCGGCGCCACGTCCAGCACCAGCAAGGCCGTGATTGTCTCGGCATCTGCGCGCGACGGCCATGACGTCGACTACCTGTTCGGCCAGGTGGCGATCGACAAGCCGTTCGTCGACTGGAGCGGCAATTGCGGCAACCTGTCGGCGGCAGTCGGCCCGTTCGCCATTGCCGCCGGCCTGGTCGATCCGGCGCGGGTGCCGCACGACGGCGTGGCGGCGGTGCGCATCTGGCAAGCCAATATCGGCAAGACGATCGTCGCACACGTGCCGATGACCGGCGGCCAGGTGCAGGAAACGGGGGGCTTCGAACTCGATGGCGTTACATTCCCGGCGGCCGAGGTGCAGCTCGAGTTTATCGACCCGGCCGCAGAAGAAGAGGGCGGTGGCGGCGCCATGTTCCCGACCGGGAACCTGGTCGATGAACTCGACGTGCCGGGCGTGGGCGTGCTGCGCGCGACCCTGATCAATGCCGGCATCCCGACCATCTTCATCGACGCCGGCGCGCTCGGCTACGACGGCACCGAGCTGCAGGACGCGATCAATGGCGATCCGCGCGCGCTGGCCGTGTTCGAAACCATCCGCGCACACGGCGCGCTGCGCATGGGTCTCATCGCCAGCATCGACGAGGCGGGCAAGCGCCAGCACACGCCGAAGGTGGCGTTCGTGGCCAGGGCGGCAGGCTACGTATCCTCGAGCGGGCGCCAGGTGGCGGCGGGCGAGATCGACCTCTTGGTGCGGGCGCTCTCGATGGGCAAGCTGCACCACGCGATGATGGGCACCGCGGCGGTGGCCATCGGTACCGCGGCGGCCATCCCCGGCACGCTGGTGAACCTGGCCGCCGGTGGGGGCGAGCGCTCGGCGGTGCGGTTTGGACATCCATCCGGCACGCTGCGGGTGGGCGCCGAGGCGATCCTGGACAACGGCCAGTGGCGCGTTGCCAAGGCCGGCATGAGCCGCAGCGCACGCGTGCTGATGGAAGGCTGGGTACGGGTGCCGGCCTAGTGTCTTTTTCTGATCGTGTCAGGCTAGAGTGCGGGGCTCTTCCGAGGTATGATTGCGCTTCAGTGGTTGCTAGATTGCAACTTGCCGGATAATCATAATTCACAACCTGGCTGCTTCGATGATGGACGGATTTTCGACCCCGCAAGTTTCCGATGTGCCGGCCACCGGCACCCGCAAGCCGGGCCTGGCCGGCTTGCGCCGTACGGTGCGCGAGCAGCGCGCGATCTTCGAACACGCGCCGGTCGGCATCGCGGTGACGCAGCCCGACCAGATCCGTTCGTTCAACCCGCGCTTGGGCGAGATGTTCGGCTATGCGCAGGATGAAGTCGATGCACTCTCGCCGCAGGCTGTGTGCATCTCTCCCGAGGCCTACCAGGGGCTGATCGCCGAGGCATTCACCGTGCTGGCGCGCGGCGAGATGTTCGAAAAGAGCGAGCAGCAGTTTCGCCGCCGCGACGGCTCGACCTTCTGGGCGCGGCTGCGCGGCTGCGCCGTCGAACCGGGCAACCGCGGCGCCGGCACGATCTGGATCGTCGAGGACGTAACCCAGGCGCGCCAGGTGGCCAGCGAAATGCAGGCGATCATGACCAACGCCTCGATCGGCGTCATGTTCACCCGCAACCGCGTGATCCGGCGCGCCAACCCCGCTTTTTGCACAATGTTCGGTTTCGCCGAAGAAGAGCCGATCGGCGTTTCCACGCGCGTGCTGTACCCGGACGAAGACGCCTACCGCGCGCTGGGTGCCGACGCCTATCCGCAACTGGCAAGCGGCCAGCCGTTTCGCACCGAGCGCATCCTGGTGCGCAAGGACGGCGCGCCGGCCTGGGTCCAGATGATCGGCTACCAGGTCAATCCGTGCGACCCCGACAAGGGCACGATCTGGATGCTCGAGGACCGCACCCGCGAAAAAGGCGACGAGCAGTCGCTGCGCGAGGCGCTGCTGGAAAACCGCGCCATCCTGAACAACGCCGTGCTGGGCATCGCCGTTGTCGAGAAGGGCCGCACGCTGCACTGCAACCGCAAGATGGAAGAGCTGTTCGGCGCGCCGCCGGGCGGCATGGACGGTCATCCCGTGCGCGCGTTGTACCCCGACCAGGCCGGCTGGCTAGTGGCGCGCGAACTGTCCGAGACCCAGTTCGCGCAAGGCCTGGCCCACATGGCCGAGCATCAACTGGTGCGGCGTGACGGCACGCGGTTCTGGGCGCGCCTGTCGGGCCGGCTGTTCGACGTGGCCCATACGCGCGGGCGCAGCGTCTGGCTGGTCGACGACGTCACGGCCCAGCGCGAAGCGGCCGACACGGTGCGGCGCGCGCGCGACGAACTCGAGGTGCGCGTGGCCGAGCGCACCGCCGAACTGGCCGGCGCCAACGCGCTGCTGCAAGAAGAAATCAACGAGCGGCGCCAGGCCGAGGCGCGCGTGCACCATATGGCGTATCACGACAGCCTCACCGGGCTGCCCAACCGCGCCATGCTGTCCGACCGGCTCGACGCCGCCATGCGCAGCGTGGCCAGCGGCGACGAGGCGCACAAGGGCGCCGGCCTGGCGCTGATGTTCCTCGACCTCGACCGCTTCAAGACGATCAACGATTCGCTCGGCCACCTGGTTGGCGACCAGCTGCTGCGCGAAGTCGCGCGCCGGCTGGTGCGGGCGGTGCGTCCGGGCGACCTGGTGGCGCGCCTCGGCGGTGACGAATTCGTCGTGCTGCTGCCCGGGGTCGAAGACGCCGGCGCTGCCGCGATCATCGGCGACGGGATCATCGAGGCGCTGGCTTCGCCCTGCGCGATCGAAGGCCGCAGCCTGCACATCTCGCCATCGATCGGCATCTGCCTGTATCCGCAGGACGGCGACGACGTCGACACCCTGATGCGTCACGCCGACGCCGCGATGTACCAGGCCAAGGCGGCCGGGCGCAACAATTACCAGTTTTTCACCGAGCGCATGAACCAGGCCGCGGCGCGCCACTTCGACCTTGAATCAAGCCTACGCGGCGCGCTGGCGCGGGGCGAATTCGAGTTGCACTACCAGCCGATCATGTGCACCGTCACGCGCCGCGTGCGCGCGCTCGAGGTGCTGCTGCGCTGGCGCCGCGCCGGCGGCGAACTGGTCGGCCCGGACGAATTCATTCCGATCCTCGAAGAGAGCGGCATGATCATGGCGGTGGGCGAATGGGTGATCCGCACCGCCTGCGTGCAGAACCAATTGTGGAAGAGCGAAGGGCTGGACGTGGTGCCGCTCGCGATCAACCTGTCGGCGCGCCAGTTCACGCATCACGGCCTGGTCGACTCGATCCGCGGCATCGTGCACGAAACGGGGATCGACGCGGGCCTGGTCGAATTCGAGATCACCGAGACGGCGCTGATGCAGCATGGCGGCCAGACGCTCGAGACGCTGCGCCAGATGAACGCGATGGGGATGTGCCTGTCGATCGACGACTTCGGCACCGGTTACTCCAGCCTGGCCTACCTGAAGCGCTTCCCGGTGCGCAAGATCAAGATCGACCGCGCCTTCGTGCGCGAACTGGAAGCGAGCGCCGAGGATCGCGCCATCGTGGCGGCGGTGATGGCGCTGGCGAACAGCCTGCAATTGTCGGTCGTGGCCGAAGGCGTCGAGACGGAAGGGCAGTACGCCCTGCTGCGTTCGTTCGGGTGCCAGTTCGCGCAGGGTTATCTGTTTGCGCGGCCGTTGCCGGCCGCGCAGGTGGGCAGGCTGCTGGCGGGTTAGCCGGTCAGCGCGGCCAACGTGGCGACCACGGGCGCATGGTCCGACGGCTGCTCCCATTTGCGCGTTTCGCGGTCGATGTGGCACGCGGTGCAGCGCTCGGCCAGGGGCTTGGACAGCAGGATGTGATCGATGCGCAGCCCGCGGTTGCGGCGAAACGCCATCTGGCGATAATCCCACCAGCTGTATTGCTTGTCGGGCTGCTCGAACAGGCGGAACGCGTCCGACAGGCCCAGCGCCATCAGTTCTTGCAGCGCGCCACGTTCGGGCAGCGAGAAATGGATCCGGCCTTCCCATTCGGCCACGTCGTGCACGTCGCGCGCCTCGGGCGCGATATTGTAGTCGCCGAGGATCGCGAACTGCGGATGCGCGGCCATCTCGGCGGCCACCCACGTCTGCAAGGCTGTCAGCCAGGCCAGCTTGTAGGCGTATTTGTCGGAACCGACTTCTTGCCCGTTGGGCACATATGCGCAGATAAAACGCACGCCGCCGATCGTCGCTGCCAGCAGGCGCTGCTGCGGATCCTCGAAGTGCGGATTGTTGCGCACCACATCCTCGAGCGGCATCCTGGACAGGATCGCCACGCCGTTATAGGTCTTTTGGCCAGAGAACGCGACCTGGTAGCCGGCAGCGTTCAGCTCGGCGACGGGGAACTTATCGTCGGTCAGCTTTGTCTCTTGAATGCAGAGCACGTCGACGGGGTTGGCTTCTAGCCATTGCAGCAAATGTGCAAGGCGTACTTTCAGGGAATTCACATTCCAAGTAACAATTTTCATCGATCTATATACTTTAAGTAGGCCGTGTTGCTTGTAACTCACGGTTGTGCAGGGCATTTGCTTGCCAAGAAGCTATTATTAACGAAATTACCGGATTGATTACGCATCTTGCATGAAATAACGGTAGTTTTATGGAAGCTTGGTTGGTATAATTGCAACAACCGATAACATTATTGATTAACAGCTTTCCAAATAGTATTGCCCGAACGCTGCATCAAGACTATAACTAGTTGAGTCTGGTAAGCGTCGCTGACGCGCGGCAGTATCCGAGTATTACTTTTTGGTAATAATAAAATTGCGTAGGTGCAACTTTCATTGTACCATTGGCGGGTCGCGGAGCAGGATTGGTCGAGCGCTCACACCGTTGTCGCCGTTCATTGACGTGCACTAGTGGTACTATTGTGAAATATTGCGTTTTAGGAGTTCATCATCCGGACGCAGATTTGAAAAGGACAGAAATGCGCAGTGCATTTGAAGCATGGGCCCAGCGTGAAGGCCATATCGTTCGCCGCCGTGAAGACAAGCCCGAGGAATACCTCGTTTTCGAGACCCAGCGCCGTTGGGTGATCTGGCAAGCAGCCCTGGCGCATGGCGCCAAGACCGCGGCCGAGTCGCCGTCGAAGTTCGGCAAGGACAGCGGCCCTGCGCCGGCCATCGCGCCGGACGAAGCGGCAGTGCGCAACAGCGTGCTGAACGAAGTGCTGGACGCCTTCAGCGAACTGGACGAGACCGCCGGCATGGAAGGCGTGCTCAAGGTCATCCAGGGCCTGAAGAAAAAGCAGAAGGCCGAGGCCGAAAAGGTCTGAGTCCCACACTAGATGCGTTACCGCCACTACAAGGGCGGCATCTACGAACTGGTGTGCGAGGCGCGCCTGGAAGCCGACCACACCCCGGTCATCGTGTACCGGGATGAGGGCGGCGCCATCTGGGTGCGCTCGCGCGCTGCATTCTTCGACAGCATCACCGTCGGTGACGTGGTCCAGCCTCGCTTTGCGCCACTGGACGCGTAAAGCACCTTCAGGATTCAGGCGCCGCTGCCGTTAAAGAAGCATTCGCTTCTCGATGGTTGCCATGTTGCCTCTTTTCCGCCTCGTCGTTTTGTCTGCGCTCGCCCTGCTGGGCGGCTGCGCGACTATGTCCGATTCCCCCACGCAGCAGCTTGAAGTGCGCGCCGTGCTCGATTATCGCGAGATCGGTGGTGTCGGTTGCATCCTGAGCAATGACGCGGGGCGCTGGTACGTGATCGCCCCAGGCCGCGTGACGGTCACGCGCAACAAGGGGCCGTTGTCGATCAGTTGCAAGAAACAGGGCGTGGCCGCCGCTGCCGAGACAGTGCGGGCGCAGCTCGATACCGGCAACCTGGTTGGCAACGTGGTCACGACCGCCGGCATCGGACATTATGTCGATCGCTATTCGGGCGCCGGCTACGGCTACCCCGCCACGCTTACCGTGCTGATGCAGCCGGCCGAGAAAACCGCAGCGGCGGCGGCCGCCGATCCGGTGGCGACGCGGATGTTCTGAGGCTGGCAGGCCACCGGATCGCCCATTTCCGATCGCCCAAAAACGTCGTTCCCGCGGAGGCGGGAACCCAAGTTTGCTAGCACTGCCACTCAGGTATCTTCAAGTGGCACGCACACGACTTGGGTTCCCGCCTTCGCGGGAACGACGGCATTAATGCTAACTTCCTGGCGGGCAGTCGTGGACTGCCCGCGCGCCATCACACGCGGTTCATCAGGAACGTCGTCAGCAGCGGCACCGGACGACCGGTTGCGCCCTTGGCGGCGCCCGACTTCCAGGCGGTGCCGGCGATATCCAGGTGGGCCCAGGTGTACTTGCGGGTGAAGTTTTCCAGGAAACACGCGGCGGTGATCGACGCGGCGCCCGGGGTGCCGATATTGGCCAGGTCCGCGAAGTTCGACTTGAGCTGGTCGTTGTAGATCTCGCCCAGCGGGAAGCGCCAGGCCACGTCGCCGGCTTGCTTGCCGGCGTTGAGCAGCTCGTCGGCCAGCGCGTCGTGCGCGGCGTCGTCGCGGGTGAACAGGCCGCTCGTGTGATGGCCCAGGGCCACGATGCAGGCGCCAGTCAGCGTGGCGATGTCGACCACGACCGCCGGCTTGAAGCGCTCGGCATAGCTCAATGCATCGCACAGCACCAGGCGGCCTTCGGCGTCGGTGTTGAGGATTTCAATGGTGGTGCCGTTCATCGCGGTGACGATGTCGCCCGGCTTGGCGGCGCGACCCGAAGGCATGTTCTCGCAGGCGACGACGATGCCGATCACATTGAGTTTCAGGTCCATCTCGCCGATGGCGCGGAAGGTACCCAGCACCGAGCCGGCGCCGCACATATCGTATTTCATCTCGTCCATGCTCGGACCCGGCTTGATCGAGATGCCGCCCGAATCGAACGTGATGCCCTTGCCGACCAGGACCACCGGCGCGTCCTTCGACTTGCCGCCGTTGTGGCGCAGGACGATGAACTTCGGCGCTTCTTCGCTGCCGCGCGCCACTGCCAGGAAGCTGCCCATCTTGAGCGCTTCGAGCTGCTTGCGCTCCAACACTTCGATGTCGAAGCCGAAGTCGTCGGCCAGCTTGCGTGCGGTCTGGGCCAGGTAGGTCGGGGTGCAGATGTTCGGCGACAGGTTGCCCAGGTCGCGCGTCAGCGTCATGCCGTTGGCAATCGCTGCCGCTTGGGCCAGCGCGGCCTTGGCGCCATTGGCATCCGGGGCGGCGATGACAACCTTGCGCACGCCGGCGACGGCCGGTTCTTTCTTGCTTTTCTGGGCATCGGTACGGTATTCGGCATCGCTCGAGGCCAGCACCAGCGCCTGCAGCGCCCAGTTTGCGTCGCGTTCTTTCACGCTCTCGAGCGGGAATGCGATAATGGCGTCCGTGGAACCCAGCGTGGCGAACATTTTCAGGGCGGCGGTTGCCGCCGTGGTGAAGCTTTTCTGGGAGATGACTTCATCGGCGCCCAGGCCGACGAGCAGCACGCGCGCAGCAGCCACGCCGGCCACGCCGCGCAGCAGCAGGGTCGAACCGGGCTTGCCGCTGATGTCGCCCGACTTGACCGCCGCGCTGATGTCGCCATTCACGTCGAGTGCTTTCGCTGCAGCCGACAATTTTTTATTCTCGAACACCGCCACTGCCACACAGCCGGTTTTCGCCGCTGCCAGGGTGTTTTTTGTGTCGAATGCTTTTATGCTAAAGTCCATTTGGTTCTCCGATGTGTTGTTCGCGGCGGACTGCCTAATCTGCAATTATAACGACTCTATTGAATGATCTTCCGACGTTCCCTGCAACGTGAGCTGGCCAGCGCCGCTGGCGCGACCTTCACGGTGCTGTTTTCCATTCTTGTCACCTGGACCCTGATCGCCATCCTCGGCCGGGCGGCGGGCGGCAAGGTCGCATCGAGCGACGTGCTGGCGCTGATCGTCTTCCGCAGCGCCGAACTGCTGCCGATCATCCTCATCCTCACCTGCTTCATCGCCGTCGTCGCCGCCGTCACGCGCAGCTATCGCGACTCTGAAATGGTCGTGTGGTTCGCATCCGGCCAATCGTTGCTGGCGTGGATCCGGCCCGTGCTCACGCTCGGCCTGCCGATGGTGTTCGTGGTGGCCGCGCTCTCGCTGGTCGTCACGCCGTGGGCCAAGATGAAGAGCGCAGAATTCGTCGAGCGTTTCCAGAAGCGCGAAGACTTGCAGCGCGTCGCGCCGGGCCAGTTCCGCGAATCGAGCTCGAACGACCGCGTGTTCTTTGTCGAGCGCAGCGACGAAGGCACGACCGTCGTGCAGAACGTCTTCGTCAACAGCGTCGATGGCAACGAGCACTCGGTGGTGGTGGCCAAGCAGGGCGTGATTGAAACAGACGGCAAGGGCGGGCAGTTCCTCGTGCTGAGCAACGGCCGGCGCTACGAAGGCATTCCGGGGCAGGCTAATTTCCAGACGATGGAGTTCGAGCGCTACAGCATGCGCGTGGCCACGCAGGCCCCGATGCTGGGGGCCGACATTCCGGTGGCGGCATTGTCAACGCCCGCGCTGCTGCTCGCGCCGAACCGCTTTACCCAGGCCGAACTGCTGGCGCGCATCGCTGCCCCGATCACCTGCCTGATCCTGATGTTGCTGGCCATTCCGCTTGGCTTCGTCAATCCGCGCGCCGGGTCGTCGGCCAACATGATTTTGGCCCTGTTGATTTTCTTCACCTATAACAACCTGGTGCGCTTGTCCGAAGCGAGCGTCAAGCAGGGCAAGGTGGCCTTTGCCATGGGCTGGTGGCCGCTGCACCTGTTCGCGTTGCTGTGCGTAGCGGGCCTGTTCGCCTGGCGCCTGAACGTGAACCACCCGTACCATCCACTGGTCTTGCTGGGCGCGTTCAAGCGCCGCCTGCGTAAGCCGCAGCCTTTGCACAAGCGCGAAGAGGCAGCCGTCGAATGAAAATCCTTCAGCGTTACTTCGCAATCAATATCTTCCAGGCGGTGGCATTTGTGCTGGCCGCGTTCCTGGCGCTGGTCGCCTTCATGGACCTGACCAGCATCCTGCCATCGGTCGGCAAGAACGACTTCGGCATGCAGCACGCGTTCCTGTACGTGCTGCTGCTCGTGCCGGGCAATGTGTACCAGGTGATGCCGGTGGCCGCGCTGATCGGCACCATCTACACGATGGCGCAGTTTGCCTCGAGCTCCGAGTTCACCATCATGCGCGCTTCGTCGATGTCGACCCGGCAGGCGGCCTGGATGCTGTTTAAAATTGGCGCGGTTTTTGTCGTGGCGACGTTTATTTTCGGTGAGCTCATCACGCCGCGCACGGCGCCGATCGCCGAGCGCATGCGCCTGACCGCCAAGGGCGGCTCGATCTCGGCAGAGTTCCGCTCGGGCATGTGGACCAAGGACAGCGTGCACGAAAACGGCGTGCGCGGCGCGATCACCGGCTCGCGCTTCTTCAACGTGCGCCGCATCGCGGCCGATGGCCAGCTCGAAGACGTGCGCCTCTACGAGTTCGACAATAATATGCGCATGCGTTCACTCGTCACGGCGGCGCGCGGCACCTACGGCGGCAACAACACGTGGCGACTGCTTGAAGTCACCGAGACGATGTTCTCCAACAGCCGCGAACTGCCGGCGCCCGGTTCGGCCGTGCCGGCGGGGCAGACGATCCAGAGCACGTACGGGCAAGAGACGGCGTCGATCGCTACGCGCAAGCTCGCCACCTACACGCTGGCGTCCGAGATCACGCCGAAGATCCTGTCGGTGTCGCGCTCGGACCCCGAGCGCATGTCGGCAGCCGAACTGGCCGTGTACACGCGCCACCTGGCCGAGAACCGCCAAGAGACCGAGCGCTTCAAGGTCGCGTTCTGGAAGAAGGTCATCGATCCGTTTTCGATTTTCGTCCTGATGGCGCTGGCGCTGCCGTTCGCGTACCTGCACACGCGCAGCGGCGGCGTGAGCCTCAAAATCTTCATCGGCATCATGATCGGCGTGAGCTTCCTGCTGATTAATTCACTGTTCTCGCACCTCGGTGTGCTGACCATCCTGCCCGCGTTCTTCACTGCGCTGGCGCCAAGCCTGTTATTCCTGCTGATGGCGCTCGGGGCGCTGTGGTGGGTGGAGCGACACTGATGACACGTGGCCTGATCCTGTTTGCCCACGGCGCGCGCGCCGCATCGTGGGCCGTGCCGTTCGAGCGCCTGCGCGACCAGACGCGCGAGCGCGTGCCGGCAGCGGTTGTCGAACTGGCGTTCCTGGAATTGATGACGCCCAGCCTTCCCGATACCATCGACGCC
>Ga0265797_10000514_pt1 | contig 70095 bp, 53 predicted proteins | sample P2T30metagenome_FD_192433 | JGI IMG/M metagenome (GOLD analysis project Ga0265797, IMG submission 192433) | Plant litter microbial communities from East Loma Ridge, Irvine, California - P2 T30 | ecosystem: Environmental > Terrestrial > Plant litter > Unclassified | place: USA: California...
GCAGCTGTGCCCCGCAGCGATAAGGCGGGCGATAAGGCGATCAGCACGAGCTCAAGTCAAGCGTCAGGCTGCCACTCACCACTGACCGCGACCGTGACACTCTGCAAGACAAAACACACTCACCCACACTCACACACACTCCTAAGTCACTCTCTCACGCGCTGCCACTCTCTCCCATAGAGTCATCGTATGAGCCTGCTGCCTTGAGCGTGCCACTCAACAACCGTCTGCCACTGCCACTGCCAACGCCCTCGCATCGCTCACTCACTCGCATACCGCATCGCGCAACCTGCGTGGCATCCCGCTAACCCTCACCTGTTAGACCACAACTTCCTCACAACAACACCGCAAACATGCAGAACCTCATCCACACCTTCATCGACCCTCTGCGCGACCGTTTCGCCCCGCTCAACCACAAGTCCGACTTCCGCCAGACCGGCCAGATCACTCCGGAAGAGTTCTTGCTTGCCGGCGACTTCCTCGTCCACCGCTTCCCCTCCTGGGCCTGGTCCGATGCCGCCACCCCCGACAAGCGTGTCAGCTACTTCCCGCCGGACAAGCAATACCTGGTGACTCGCGGCGTGCCCTGCAAGCGTCGCATCAAGGCCGAGGACTTCGCCGGTGCCGCCGACGGCGAGGACCAGATCGTCCGCGACATGCTCAAGGGCCCGGGCGGCGAGGCTGGAGACGAAGACGATGGCTGGCTCAAGGCTGGCGGTGACACTAAGGACGCTGGGAAAGGCTCGGAGTACGACGTTAGAACTGTCGACGACGCGGGCGAGGTGGGCGACAAGGTCGAGGACGAGGAGGAGATTCCCGATATGGATGACGAGGACGACGACGAGGCCATCATCCGCGACCACAGCGGTGGCAAGGGCGACAAGGGGTATGCTCATCTTTACCTCACTGACCATGCATGCGCGCAATTTACTAACTTCAATCATAGCCTGCGCACCTACACCCTCTACATCACTTACTCTGCCTACTACCGCACTCCCCGCGTTTACCTCTCCGGCTACGATGCCGTCACCAACCAGCCTCTCCCGCCGATGGCCATGATGGAGGACATAGTCGGCGACTACAAGGACAAGACCGTCACCCTTGAGGACTTCGCCTTCGCCTCTCCGCCGATCAAGACCGCCAGCATCCACCCCTGCCGCCACGCCAGCGTCATGAAGGTCCTGCTTGACCGCGCCGACGCCGCTCTCAAGCTCCGCCTCACCAAGATCAAGCACGGCGAGAAGGCTTCCAGCGCTGGCATGGAAGGTCTCGTCGATCAGACCTCCGCCCTCGACATTAACAAGGGCTCTCCCAGCAAGTCTGGTTCTAGCAAGGACGGCGATGGTGAGTGGGAGGTTCTTGACGACAAGGAGGAGGACGACGTTGCCATCCGCGTCGATCAGTACCTCGTGGTCTTCCTCAAGTTCATGGCTTCCGTCACTCCGGGCATCGAGCACGACTTCACCATGGGCGTTTGAACGACCCGACACTGATGAGATTTGCCGCAAGTCACTCACAGCCCTGCTGTTGACTTTGTGCGCGAATTCAATCGGTCTTGTCTGGTATGGCGTTCAAGTGTGGATCGAGGGCTTTCGGGAACAGTTCGCTCTGGCGTTACAAACCCTACTACGATCAAATTCACCATCGAAGAAAACCACAAACACTGCGATAGAATGGGATGGAGTTCTTGCTTTTTCTTGACTTTTTTGGCTACGAGAGAGAGAGCCTCTACGGCGTTTACCAGAGGGCGATTCTGCATTGCCTCACGACAGATGAGAGCACAAACCAACAGGGCATTGAGACTGGCGTTTTTTGTTTTTTGTTGCACAAATGTGGCGATTGGGAGGATTCCGAGGAGCTCTTACTCTCTTGAGTTTCTAGCTTAGGATTAACTCACCCACCCTTGCACACAGCGGACGGAAGACTTTTTTGCTCAAACCACATGGCTTCACTACTCCTTCCCTTTTGCTAGTAGTTAGGTTGGAAAATTAGCAAATCGAGAAAGAAACACTTCAGACTTTTTCAAAAACAAAAAACACGATTGAATTACTTTGATCGAGCGAAACAGACACTGAGCCGTGCTTCCTTTTTCCGCCTGTACTTCTGTTGGGTTTCACATGAAGCTAGAACGTGAATTGCGAAAGTTCGTGATATTTTCCCATCGTGAGATGTACGTCGTCTATGTGGCTACGTACAGTAGGCCAGATGTGATGATAAGTGAAAATGCTCAAATTGTTGCCATTTCCTGGCTTCTTCTCATCCCATTCTTTGTGGTAGAGCGCCGGAAAACGACCCGTCTTCGTATCTGTCTCGTGCCGCGTGTCTTGCTTGCTATTTTCCCTCATTCGGATTTGGAAGAGGAATTCCTGAATTGTCTCCTTCCTCATGTGACTTTGACGTACGCTATCACAAAGATCATTAGTAAGATTTTCCCTTGCAATATCAAAAGACAAAAAACGAATCAGATAAACTCACAAGCATCAATCTTCGCCACCTGCGGCAGCGCCAGCCTAAGCTTATTCCTATACAGCACCGGCTCGCGCTTCTGCACGGGATTACCCTCAAAGTACACCTCCTCCAAACTCTCCTTGTCCGCCAGCGCGCGCTCGATCTCGCGGAAATCGGCCACCTGGCAGTTGCTGGCCCAGACGTTCTCGAGCTTCGCGAGGTTCTCGAGCCCTTCGAGCGAGCTGATGGGGTTGGACTGGAAGTCGAGGATTTCGAGCTGCGTATTTTGCGCGAGCGGGGCGAGGGAGGGGATTTTGTTGTCGGAGACGTAGAGTTCTGTGAGTTGGGGCAGGGTTTCGATGCCGGAGAGGGAGGTGAGGCGGTTGGCTTGGATGGAGAGGGTGCGGAGGTTTGTGAGGGTGGACAGGTTTTTGAGTTCCGAGATGCGGTTCTGGCCGAGCCAGAGGGAGGTGAGGTTGGTTAAGGTGGCGATTCCGTCGATTTCGGAGATGCGGTTTGCGCCGAGCTCGAGGTAGGTTAGGTTGGTGAGGGTGGCGAGGTTTTCGATGCGCGAGATGCGGTTTTGCACGAAGTAGATGTGGGTGAGGGCGGTGAGGGGCTCGACGTGCTTGATGTGCTTGAGCTTGTTGTAGCTGAGGTCGAGGGTTGTGAGGGCTGTGCAGGCTTCGAGGCCGTCGGTGTGCTTGATTAGGTTGTCGTAGAGCTCGAGTTCGACGAGTTGGGGTGCGAGGGATTCGGGGAGCTCGATCTTTTGCACGCTGTTTTGGCGGAGGCATAGTTTGCGGAGGTTTTTGAAGCGCTCGAGGCGCAGGCTGGGTATGTCTGCTATGCGCGAGTGTTGTGCGTCGATTTCCTGTGAGTACGAAGGTACTTGATCAGTCTATGCCTTGTGAAGTGTTTCTATTACAAGCAGCACATACCTCTGTGTTTGGGTCTTCCTCGTCGAGCAAATCTGCAAGCATACTGTATCAGCCTCGTATTCGTCTCTTCTTACACCAGCACGCATCACTCGAACGTACCCTCGTCCGCAGCAATCTGGTCCACAGGCGGCGCATCCTCATCTTCATAGTCCGAATCCTCCAACGCTTCCGGATTCGCCAAAACCGCCTGTTTCTCGCTGTTGAGCCTCAACTTCCCATCCCAGCCCGTGCGGTTGCTATGAGGCGTATGCGATTTCGTCTCGGTGCTCTCTTGAGTTGTGCTTTCTTGTGCTTCTGCGGCGTCTTCCACTATGGGTGTTTCTTTCTCTGGCGCAGCGGCGCCGTTGCTGGGTTCGGCCATGGTCGGAGGGTGTGCGCGATGGATGTGTGGTTGGAGTTTGTTGTATGAGGAGAGAAGGTCGATTCAAGAAGAGCAGAAGTATACTTATTATCCCACAAGGCTCCAGGCAAAAAGTGACTGTCTTCGGGAATCGCCTCGCGTCACACGCTCTCGCCTGAAAGAGAGCGCGTGCGTGCGACGCAGCAGCAGCAGCAGCGCGGGGCGGCGTGGGGTCGTCGAGAGAAGGCTGACATATCAACATCAACTGATTCATTATCAAAACTAACGATGCTACATGTACTCGTCAAGCAATACACCACTACTCTATACACGTCAAAAAAAGGCATATGATATGCTATCTATCTACAGTCGAGGGTAAGTAGGAAAATTCCTCATGGCTCCGGCATCAGGATCTCTTTCAGCCGACAGGACCGTTCCATGATATCGTAAATTGGCCCCTCTCAATGCAACGCCGTCGCTAAAAGTGTGAATCCATGTCGTGCCCTTCTCCTGATTTTGTTGCTTTTCGTGTGCGCGGAGAAGGGGGATGTCCTTCGATTTGCTTCTAGTGGGCCTCCTCCCGAAGCATGCAATCATAAACTCCTTTGAATTGATGCGGTTGTTTTTCCTCCTCCTCCTCCTCCATCTTCTTCTCCTTTCTAGCTCACTTCACAACGCTCGACCTCCATCGAACAACGGCTCCAGAATTCCCCAGCTCCACTCCGCAATGCCATCTAATTGCTTCACGTCCCGGATCCAGTCCAGCATCAGGCTTGCGGTCCGCTGCAAGTCTTCGGGCTTGATCGACTCGTCGCAGATTTGCCTCAGAACTCCACTCTCACGCGTCATGCGCAAGATCAACAGAATGCCCATGAAGTTTTGCGTCCAAGTGAACAAGTGCGGTACCAGTCTCTTCTTGTTCTTGGGCGGTGCCATCGACAGGGGCCACAAGCAGGCAGATTGAATGGCCAAGGCACAACAGCTTGCGTCGTCGGCTGTCATGAGCTCTGGAAAGTGCAACGCCTTGTACACGAATGGTCGGAACATCATGAAGCGGGCGTAGTAGAAACGCGTACGGAGCTGCGCTGTGACGATATCAAGGTTGTATCGGTGGCCGATCGGCACGGCGCCTTGGTCTGGAGAGAACAGTGGCTCGTTGGGTCGGCGGCTGGTGGGATCGGTGTTGGGGAAATCTAACATGTCGTTATCTAGCCACTGAAGTGGTCTTGGAAGCAGGGATCGCCATGAATCCAGTTGACGGGCCATCTCGCGGATGACAGGTACTGGGGGCCCGCCATAATCGTCGGAAGACTCTGCTTGGGTGACTGAAGCTGGGAAGATGTGGGTCAGTGGTTGGTTTTCATCATAACTGCAAATGGGATTACTGACATTCGTGGATGGCGCCATGTATGCGTGCGATCAGTCGTCGCAGCGCAATCATGGCAAGGAAGTGGTATTGGAAGTGTGAGCGATCATCTGGAGCCTGTGATTTGCCTTGCGCATCGTGCGCTTCGTGGAAGTACGGCAGAGGCACTTCGTCCTCCATCGTGTGAATACCAGTCTGAGGTAGATCCAGATCAAGATGATAGAGATCTTCGCTAAGGATACACGCCCAGTATGCGCGCTTTATCATATCGCCGGTTTGTGTCGACCAGTCGACGTCTTGGCATTTGATGAGCACTTGGCACGCCATGGATGCCGCAGTAGTACTACGCCAGAAGTCCAGATGGCGGGAGTTGGATTCGTAGTATGTCGCTTGCAGTAACAGAATCTGCACGTTCTCCAGGGTGCACATGTTCACAACGAATCCCAGTCGCCTCCTTGCTTCGTTGAATATTTCGAGTCCAGGAGGCTTGTCGGTCGATCCACCCCTGAAACCGCTCGCCACACCATCAGGCGAGGAAATCGGATTTCCGTAAACGCCTTCGATTGCCACTTGACCCAATGCGAAGACCATCAGCGCCAACACGCTGTGCGGATCTCCATCGGCGTAGCCTTCCCGCAGTAAACGCGTGACAACGTCGTTCGTGAAGGCATCTTGGTTTAGAATGGGACAAAGTATGTTAAACGTGTTGAAGTAGGCGTCCGTGTACTCTTTGATCTGTTGTATCGTCAAAGTCGGGAATGCGTATCTGCTCGAGAAGCCGTCATTGGATGGAGGTGTATCAATTCGCACGCTTCGAAGACCAGGATCGAATGGTAGAGATTTCGGGTGTTTCGCGAGTTCTATCCGGATGAACCAGGGTGTACCCTCTTGGAGGATGTACTGCAGATCGGAGGCGGTGTGGTGACCCGAATTTATGAGGTGAATGTAGATGGTTGGCCACAGTATGACTTTGTGGGGCACAGTCAAGTGGTCATACGACTGCGCGAGTGTCGAGGAGTTCTTCTGAGAGAATGTGGCGTCGGTTTTGCGAGTTGCCGTTCCAGAAGACTTTGAGCTTGGGGTGTTTGTACCGTAGAGTCTGCCCATAGTGTCGGGCGTGGAAGCAGTGCTCTGGTCGATTGCGAGATTGTCGAATTTGGTCTCCAGTCTTGTCAGCGCATCGAGAATGTGCACCATGGTCTTGTCCTTCTTCGTTGGCATGGGCTCTCGATACTGGCAGGTCACGTTGAGTCGACGACAAAGACCACATTTTGGCCTCTGTTCGTCACACTTGCTTTTGCGATTGCGACATGTCTGACAGGCCTGCGCTGCGATAGCGGCCCTCTCGCGACGCTGCGAGCCTTCGCTCGACTCCACTGACTCTCGCATGGAAGCCATCACGGCAGCGTGGGATCGAAAGTGAAAGCACAGGTGCAGCTATCGAGTGTCGCTGAGCAGAGCAATGGCGTGTCGAGTCCTCCGAAATATGGCTGGCTGCGCTGCGCACTCTCGAGCATAGAATTGCTTAGATAGCACTCGTTGAGAGACGACGCATTTGCGGCCGCAGCACAATGAGGGGAAGGGTCCAGAGACAGGGTCCGCACGCAATAATGTCTTTTAACAAATGTCGTCCGTAGGTGGTGAGCGGCGAGTTAGTATGTCGCGCCTTGGGGCAATAGTAAGAGGTGGGCTGCTGCTAGTCAATCGCAGGCTCAAAACTTGGAGCCGTGCGCCGTCCGGCCCAGGGCGAAAGACTGCGGGTTGAGTGGCGTCGTCGTCTGAACTGCGGGCCCTTGCAAATAGGTCTGGTAGCCTGCTCACAGTATAGCCGTGGGAGACGCTGGCAGGCAGACGTCGGTGATGCTGCAGTGCCTTCACACTTTTGCACTCAACTGCACTGACTGATCGATGATGCCGATCTGAGCCTGACGTTCCGGAAGGCAATCGAGACTAGGACAGGTTGCTGCTGGAAGAAAGTTGAGCGAATGGGTACGGTATTTCGGTCGTGCTATCATCGGCCCTGACTCCGAGCCATGCGCGTTTCGTCTTTCGAGTGCTGCTTCTAGAATCCGCCACTGCTCCTGCTGGGACGTGCCCGGCGTGTGAATAATTGAGACGGCGGAGGGTGTTGTGTACAGGATTCAGTGTCAGTGGCAGTCGCTGCAAAGGTGTTCGTCTCAGCTGAGAACTAGGTGTGAGTATGGGTGGGTGTATTTGAGTTTGGAGCTCATGCAGGTGGGCCACGTGCTTTACCTGCAGTTTACGAGCATGGCACCTGTGCAAAGTCTTGTGTATGTAAATGTGAATGTTTGACGTACGGTATAGCGGACAGGCGGTGGTGTGGCTTGTTCTTGCTTGTCGTGCGCAGAGCATAATCCTGAAGTCGAATCAGAGCGCAGACTTGACTCTCTGCAGAAGCGGCGATCTACACACGCATACATGCACGCAGTGGAAGCAGCGTCAGGCCCTACAAAACCACCAAAGAATAACGAGGCCATGATATTGAACATCTCAACACGAGGTGATGTCCACATATGGAGGATGTACAGTGCATTTGCAGCGAGCTAAGCTGACAGGCGACAAAGCATAACATAACATAAGGTACCTACGATATGAAACGACCGTTAGTCAGGCATAGGTGCCTACGGATGCCTTATTGCAGCCCAGTCGATCTGTATTTTATTAGGCTGCTGCAACTACGGTGACGATGGCCGACACCGTCTCTTTTCAGCATAGGAGAGGAATCACAATAATAATCACCCTCCACGGGCCCTTCTCAATCGATGAGGGGTAATCATCCTGATCTGCTCATCGGACAGTGTCGCTCGATAGTCTCTCTACGGACCTGGATCCGGGTACGAACGTTGGCCTGCACGATTGAAGATCCTTGGATGGCACCTCCTGGATATCAACTGCCGCAACCCGTCCACCGCCCTGGAAGCGACTCTGTGATTGCGAAGACGGGTCACCTAGAAGTGTCACCCCAGCTGTCCAAGCACAAGGTACCTTCATGGAGGATGTCACTATGCAAAAGAATGAAATGCCATGTGGCCATGTGGCTGCACCCACGAGGCCCCACTGCAGTCGCTAAGCCGAGGCTGTCCTTTGCAGAGTCCATTTTGCGTCCTCAGAGGCATAATTATTGTCTCAAAAACAAAACATCCACACGGAGCGTGATAAAACCCTCCGAGATATCGGTGTGCTTGCCCTCGTCCATCCGCATCATCCTTCCAAGCCGCTGGAAGGTAAAAAGTCGGTGTCGCACTCCGGAGACGCTGCCTATTGGCATCATAATTATCCTTTCTTGGTGCCTTTGACCGGCGCGGCGTCAAAAAAATGGCGGCGCTTTTGCACGTCGCATGATCGATACAAGGCAATTTATTCTGGTGTGCCATCCATGCAAAGCCATGCTTCGCCCATGTTATGCCTATCCTGCGCGACCACGGCCTTCCTTCGCCGCCAACGGGCAAGGTCATGGCCATCGATCGCAATGTGGGCATGAGACATCATGTGTCATGTCGCCCAGCTGCTGCCAGCGCACACACATGTGTATGTACAGTACTGTTTGTATGTGTGATCAGCCGTACAACTCCAGCGATAAGACCGGGTCGAGTGAGCCCTTGATCTGAGTTCGCCCATGGGAACAAGAGAAAAGCAATTGCGATATCCTCCGTATAAATGAGGGGCAGGGCGCTGAGAGCAGTAAGGCTGCGGGCGAAGCTTTTGGCCATTTCTCGGAAACGATTCTAGACCATCGGTAAGGAACGAGATCCACTGGTCTAAAAGATAGACACAGGAGGGCGCCACGCACGCTTTGGTGCACTTGCTATTTGCCGCCACCAACCGTCAGGTCTGCTCGCCTAATTGTACTCTACTTGTCTCCCACCAGTAGCAGTCACCTTACCACACTACTATTGACTACGCCCACCCAGCCAAACGGTAGCGGTCGGTTGCTGCTGTCATCGTCCTTGGTCCTCCGGCACAATATCGATATCGAATATCTGCGCTGCCTGTGCTGTGTGCAGTGCAGCAGAGCTGTTTGCCGGCCCTTCCGCGAGCAGGCCGTCGCCGTCTACCTTGCCTGCCTAGCATTACCGCCGTCCTGTGCTCGTCGTCGCACCCGCCCATCCATATCGCAGGCAGGCACACAGTCACATGCGAGGCTCCGGACACGCCGCTACACTGAAATGGCTGAAACCGCCGGACGCGAACCTCTCGCCAGGCGCGCATCCTTTCGTAAGTCGCTCGCCGAGGCCGGCCTGCCCCAGGAATACCTAGACCAACTGGAGCAGAAGCGCAAACAACTCGATGACTCCATCCACAAGTACATTGCCGCCAAGGACCGCGACTACCGCCAGTTTGAGAAGGACCTGCGAACTCAATACCGCGCTGCACAAACACAAACCGACGCTGCCGACGCGCAGCAACAACGAAGGCGGGCGTCCGCGGAGGAAGCGCAGCAGCAGGCTGGCGACAAGTCGGCTTTGTCTGCCGTGGATACACTTTTGCGGAAAGGAACGCGGTGCGACTCAGACAACAATGCCATAGAAGGCGACGATGCCTCCACTTCTACACCAAGTGCGACGGCTGCAGCTAGTTTGAATGACCGCCGGACGAGCGATGATCGCAAAGAGCTAGTTGGCGTCTTCACGCCTCAATTCCTACCAGCGCTGGAAACAAGCGAAGACGAAAGAGCGCGCCGAATCGCGCGGACAGCCTCAGAGCCGGAAATGGGCATCACAGACAAAGAATTCAAGGCTGCTAGCGTGGCGATGCAGCGAGCGCACTCGGACACTGGCGCGGCAGCACAGGCACATCCGAAGCGACCCGCTCACTTGCAATTGTCACAACGCACTTCCTCGTCCGGATCTTCTGTAGACGGGAAGCTCGTCTCAGCTATGAAGGGTTCTTCCGATCAACACAGGCCTAAGCGAAAACGCGTATCGCTGGCGGTTGGCGACTCCATTGTTGCGCCGTCTGATAATGTGCCTCTCTTGATGACCATCAGCAACCTTCCATCGCATTCAAGGAAGCGTACGACGCCGCCGTCGTCCCAGGGCTCTTCACCCGCCTCTAGTTCGCCAGTCCAGGCTGCACAACAATTCGTAGTCACAACAGATCTAGGAAAACCCAAGACTCCTAATGGCTCAGCAGCGGGCGGACTGAAAGCCTTCCACGAACAGCAAACAAACGCAGCACGGTCACAGCCGGCGCCTCAACCCTCACCATCAAAATTTCCCGGCGACGACATCGGCGAATTCTGGCACATGGAAGAACCGGACGAAACCGAAACCGAGAAATTCCCCTCATTCAGCCTCGACGACGAATTCGAAGAAGACATCGGCACCGGCATCGCAGGCCGCGTCTCCCACACGCCCTCGCCAAAACCCACACAACCGCAACAATCAAGCTCACGGCGAAGCCCTGACGAAGACGACCTGTACACCGTAGAAGAAACCCCGACCGATCCCGAACCCGACGACGACAACGAGACCGAACATATCGAATTCCGCCCCGAATCCGTCAAAGCATCTCAACAGCCTACGAACCCCGGTTTCCGCCGCCCTTCCGTAGTGCGAGACCCAGGCTACACAGGCAAAGACTACTCACGCGCGGCGACCAACGCCGACGAAACGGGAATATACGGTTCGAGCTACGTGCGTCCGGTGAGCAAAGGATCTTTTACCGCAGGATCGCTAGGCGAGTCGTATATGGCGCGACACGCCGAAGAGATGATGAGGTTGCGGATGGCGAAGCAGGAGGGCAAGGCGCAGTGATTTGTTATCGCTGACGTCTTTGAGGTGGTTTTCATATTGGGGTCTGGGAGGGTTCGGCTGTGTGTTTTTATTATATTCTTTGTGATACCCCCGCGAAAATATTCAGGATTTAGAAAGCGGTCTGGATCTTAGGATAGAAAATGGAAGATTGCTGTTTGCTGTGAATGGGTTTAAGTCAATCCCTCTATATGTGATGGAATATCGTTGCGGCGTTCGCCGGGGGTGTATGCAGGGTTCAGAAAACCATTTGGCGATGTCCGGAGAGCTTTACGGCTACCAGACCAGTGTTCATTGGTGTGGAAGAACCACGATATAATGATTGCCTAAACCATTTTGTAGTAAATATACTCGTTTCCCACGCATTATTTGCTTGAGAGACAAGATCTATGACCCCGTCTCAGGCAAAATAGCTCGATCGGGGAAATCGCGGCGAACTTTAATCCGCCATCCTTAGATCTCGAGTCTTACATTCTGGGATTCCAGGATCGAAACATCAACCACTCTCTGGACCGCGACATACACCGCCGACCGTCATGCCTATCTCATAAAACACCGCAACCTTGCCATGGCCCATTGGCAATGCTCAAACCCCCGACCCGACCTCGCGCTCCCTCAGCGGCGACTCTCCGCGTCCTCTACCAACTCGCCTACATTTCTTCCGGCGCCGCTGTGGGAATCGGAGCCCTGTGCGCCGAAGAACGAAGACGCCGCACCCAGATCGTGCAGAAAATCGCCGACAATGCGAGACGGTTGCGACAGAGTCCGCGCTATGCGCATGGAGCGGCGGCCGCTGCTGTGAAACAGCGAGACTTTGAGGATAATTTTGGATGGTTTGACCAGGGTACTGCGAATGGGAGTCAGACACAGGCTGAGGCTGAGGCTGATTCGGCGAAGAATGCGAAGTTGGAGAGTCAGGGAGGGGTGAAGATGCCGGAGTTGCCTAGTGTGGTGGAAGAGGAGTATGGACGGTTGATTGAAGGGAATCGCAAGAAGAGCAAGAGGCGCAAACGAAATGATAGGCCGGACTTTGTCGAAGAGCATGGGAATCGGGAACCTGTCACGAAAGCAGAAGTGGATGCGCGCGGTGACCGACAGACGCGGACAACGCCAACAACCTTCAACTCTCCGAAAACTCTACACCTGCGACAGGCATACTCACGCGATGGCATAGCTTCGAAGGAGGATGCCAAGAACATGTCGTGGTATTGGATGTCGTACAAGAGGCCGACGCGCTACGGCATTCCGCAAGAAGGTGACTTGAAAGCGGAATTCGATAGACGGAAGCCTTTCCACGCTACCAAGAAAGGCCGAACATACGACAACCCTTACCACGACTACGATACAATAATCAAGTCATTTGACACGCATCGCCTGTGGGATGGACAACGTGGAAGGACCATATCCTCCGAGACTCTTGCTCGAGACGTTGACATTTTCTTCGATAAAGTCGGTCCGGGCGATGTGATCAAGATGAGCAAACGACACGCTCTTCAAATTGCGAACCAGTTACTGCGTCTGTCGCTTGATTCGGGAGTTTCGATCAAAGCGATACAGTCGCTCCTACTCTGGAAGATGAGCGTGGACGAACTGAGCATCGACGATCTCTATAACGCTGCGGCATCTTTTCAACAAATCGCCCGGAAGCTGGAACCAGAAAAGACCATGCAATTTTATGGAGATCTTTTCGCCACTAGATTGTATCAAAGGGCTGGAGCGGTCAATAGGCTGAGCGTTATGCTCAGGTTGCATGCTGAGGCGTTGGAACTGGACACGCTTGATGGATTCATGGGATTGTACGAGCAACTCACCGAAAGCGTCAAAAAACCTTCCAGTGTCCGACATTACCAGCTAGCTGAGATGCTTGAACGAGAATGCGGACGGCTGCTTGACCGTGGCCACTTGGAAGCTGCCGTGAAGCTCTGGTGCATGTCGATGAGCGAACGGAAGTACTCATCCGAATACTCGCCCATGTATTCCAAGACTGCAGACCGCCTATTTCATGCCGCAATCACTGCCCGTCGCCTATCACTCTGTGCACAAGTGCTGAGGGTCAAGGATCGCAACTGCGAGGAGGACATCAGCCACCAGGCGGACACCCTCATTAGGGTGTGTTTCGAAGAAGGGGCCATAGGAATGTTGCGAGAGCTGTTCGCGAAACCACGGGAAAGTTCATCCCAAGGCGGACTCAAAAACATCGACTCATTGAGTTCTCAAAGCTACGCGCATTTATGCCGTTGCTTTGATGAGTCTATCGAAAGGTTCAGTCACTTTTATCGGAAGCTGCCTGTCGAACTGCGCGCATCAGTAGCAGGTGATAGAATAGCTGCTGGGGCTTCCGCTTTGAAAACAGAGTGGAATTCTACGCGCAATCTGGACCATGTACGACCTTACTACGAGGACAGATTGAGACAGCTCGACGAGTATCCCGGTATCGATGCACGGCCTTTGCATATTGCGATGATTGAGGTCGAGCTCAGTGCGAACCAGCCTGTCGAGGCGATTGCGGCCCTATCGAAATTGCATGAAAGCGGAACTGACGGCAGTATTGCGACATTGACCGCTCTGGCTCTTGCGAAACAAAAAAATTGGCTGGCATTTGGACGACTTTTCGAGGCTTTGAGGCAAGATACCACGGAACTGCATTGGACACTTCCGATGAAGCGAGCGTACAACAATGCGTTGCATCTCTTCGCACGCAGCCACACTGCGGAGCAGCTGTCGGATTTCGTCTCCATGTCGATCAATGACCTCCGATTTACCCCAAATCAATCAACGTGGGAAATCCTCATGTCTGCCCTTGTCTCGAAGAAGGCTGTTATGCAGCTGCAACGCTGGATCGATTTCTCCGGCACAGCTAGCAGAAAGGCCAGGGTAAACGCCGGCGTCGCAGCTGCGTTGATGAAGACATGGTATTTGGACTCCCGACACTCACATGTGCTGGTGATCTGGTTCTGTCGCAGTTTAGTACAAGCAGCGCCCGCATTGCGTGGCGAGGGTTTATTGAACATTGTGCGTGAGACGATTGCTTTCGATCTTCGCAAGCTGCATGGTGTCAACGCACCATGGATGGGCCCAATCCTTCGCGCACGTCAGGCTTTGTATCAACAATTGTCTGACACTGTCCCGAAACCTGGCTACATTTGGAATGGACAGCTTTATGACAACGGAAAATTGATGACAGCTGGTGACCCGATGCCGCAAAGTTTGGCGATCCAGGACGCAGATGCTCTCTCAACTCTGTCGGATACGCAGACCCTAGAGTACAATGGAGAAATTGGTCCAGTTTCGGCAGTGGAGACATGGACTTCCGACAAGCATGACGAGGCTCATGATGTTTCCGAATCCGCAGAGCCTTACGAAAGCCCTGCCGTGACTGAAGTCACCACAGACCGAGAGGCTGATGCAGTTGCAACTTCGGTCTCTGAACCTCATCCGTTCGAGTTCAATTTTGCGGATCTTCGTCCATCGTACGAGGTCCGTCCCTCGGACGAGACAAGTCCCTTCGACCAGACCAGAGCAACGAGCGCGTCGGAGGTCGACACAACTCTTGAATTATCCGAGGTTGAGACACTCGAAAGGCAAATGGTCTTGCAGCTGTCCTGCCAGGAGTATGATTCGGTTCTTGAGATGTACAGAAATTCTCTGGATGCTGCTGGCCTGCCCGCTTCACCTCTGGTATTAGAGATTGCCGTGGATGCCAGTCTGCGAATCAATGGCGACCGCCACGAGGCAGAAAGCATGATGTCGGCCGCCCGTGAAGCTGGCATGAATGTGACATGCGCTATGGGTGCTTTGCTCATCGATCAACTTCGGCACACTCCTGTGATTGACAATCAAAGTGCATCAAGGCTGCGTAGCGATGTCATCGAATATTACCGCATGAACGAGCTGAACGGCTTGCATGTCAAGCATCACTTCGGCATCCACACCGCTCACACCTTGATCCAGGCTGGGTATGCGCAAAACGGCATCAACTTGATGACAACTATCTTGCAGTCTACGTGGTCGGCAGACAAGCCGCTCGACATCGTCGCCATGGGCGTCTGGCTCTCTGGATATGCATCGCTCGGCCACGTTCGAGGCATGGACTGGGTCATCAAGGAAGTCCTGCACCAGAGAATGAACATCGATCAAGGTTTCTTGCGGGCGCTCAAACGCGCCAGACGCCCGGTTCATCGTCGTGTGAACGGCGAAGCCGTCTACGTAAAACAAGAGCCCAATACAGTGGCCCACCTCAGACATTGGTACGATGTTTGCAGCCGAAGGCGCGAAGCGCAAATGCTGGAATCGAAAGTCTTTGGTCGCAAGCTGGTCAGATTGTTGGCGTCGGCTGCAAATAGAGAGGTCCCGCGCACGACGACAACACGGCGGGATCGAAGACGACGACTGCTGCGTTCTGAACGTTCTGATCGCATGAGCGCGCCGCCGCCTGGTGAAAAGCGCGATCTGGGAACGTGGAAGCCATTTGGCAGTCCTGAAAGCTCTGAATACTCCGAGCCCTCAGAACTTCTTGAAGTCCCTGTACATTCTAAGCCCTCTGAACAGTCCGAACGCCCCGAGCATCTTGAACAGTCTGAACAGTCCGAACGCTCTGAACACCCTGAATCCTTTGGAGGCTCTGAACAATCTGAACGCTCGAGCTTGCCGCTGTCTGGTGACCTGAGAACACGGAAAGCATTTGGCATCCCTGAACCTTCCGAACGCTCTGTGCCCTCTGAGCGCCCTGAACACTCTAGCCCGTCGCTGTCTGATGATCAGCACGAAGTGAAAACACGGAAGCCATTTGGTATGGAATGAGGTCGAGCGACGATTTGAGAGAATTTCTTATTTATTCATGTTGGCATAGCGATGGCGTTTGAAAGCATCTAAGGAGATTTGACTGCACGACTGGCTTTGTAAAAAAGATGGGGCTATGCCTCTTGTGTAAGATCTTGGGTGTAATTATAGTATCTGTATATATAACTTCAAGGTCCCCTAACATCTACAATTTCCCTTCCTTCTTCAGTCCCTGGTACAATGCCCAAGCACTCAACGTTTTCGCATCGCGAGCACCCTCCTTCCAGAGATCCTCGAGCTTGACCACTTTAAGTGTGATCTTCTCGCCTCCGTCTCGCAGACCTGTCAATTTGCCTCGGAACTCTTCCAATTTCTTCCTTGGTAGTCTCTTCTGATAGTAGAAAATCGGCACAAACTCGTCGCAGGCACCGGGCGTGGTGAAGACGCCTTTTTGCAGCTGCTCTGGGCTACTGTCATTTTGAAGGGCCAGGGCCGTCATGTCGATCAGATCCTCGTCTTTGACCACCAGGCCTGTTTCTTCTTCGATCTCCTTTGCAGCGCCACCGGCGAAGCTACCTGCATCGTCGAGCATACCGGCGGGAATCTCGGGGAATGCCAGTGAACCTGCTGCCAGTCTCGGCTGCACAGTCAAAAGCACGTGCTTCTCACTCTCATCTGCTGCAGGAACGTCATCCGGTTGCAGCACAAGAAGCATAGCTACAGAACTCCCACGCATGAACACCGCACCGGGAAGATACTCCCCATCATTGTTCGTGATCTTAGCCTGGAACTTAACGAATCCGAGACGTTTCTTCTCGCCCGAGCCGAACCAGTCGACGCTTTGGAGTGTGATTTCGCGGAGTTTGTAGGGCGATTTGTTGAATTCGTGGGTGGGGTTTGATTGCAGGGATAGAGAGTGGGTGATGGTTTTGTGCCAGGTTTTGAATGCTGGGTAGGAGAGGAGTTGGTCTTGGGTTATGTTTTCTGTTAGGCGGACGGGGCAGGGTGGGTTGGTTTCGGGGAGGTTGAAGGTTGCCATTGTTGCGATGTTGTAGGATAATTTTTGGGTCTTGTGGAACGATCCTTTTGCTGGTAGGAATCTTGAGAATATCGACGATGCTGTTAAAGGTCGCAGTGTTTTGGGTCCAATCATCCTTTTTCGCCAGGGAAAGGGCGTCCGTAGATGAAGTCGAAGCATTGATATGACGCTTTGATGCGGATCGTTAATTATAGCTCCTACAGTTTTGTCAAGGATTATATTTGCAATGCAGTCAAATTCATCATCCAATTGGTCAGCCCTGATAGTGTAGCGGTTATCACGTACCCTTCACATCTAGCTTTGATTAGCAAGATATGAATCCTCTTACCCGGGTAAGGTCCCAAGTTCGAACCTTGGTTAGGGCTATCTCTTTTGCTTTTTGCAAGTCGCTTGGTTTGGCATCTTGAATGAGAGGGCGTGACTAGATTCGCGTTGTCTGCCAGCTGTAGTACCAGCTGTCACAAGTCTGAGCCGAGTGAATGGAAAGTGTCCATCCGGCTGGAGGTTACCCGTTTATGGATATCCAACTTAGTTCAGCAATCAGGTTGTAGGGCGTCGTCTACAAGTCACGAGAGGTATGTATATTCTGATTATGAAACGACCCAGAGCAAAGTGGATCGATCGCTACTGGCATCTGGGCTGGTTGCTTACTGCGAATAGTAATTTACAACATCCTTCCCATACCACTTTTCGCCCACTCCCTTGTGGCTCCGAATCCATTTGCGTAGTTGACTCTCGCCAAGACTATCCCATCGAGGATCCAGGAAACTGCTTACTGCTTCACCACGGTTCGTAGTTGATCGTAGCTTCCTCACACGCTCTGGAATGTGTTCCCGAATCTCGCTCACAGTCATATCGAGAGGAAGTCCCATGAAGAAGGGGATCGAGTAGCGTACGTTGCTGTCCGGACCAGGAGCAATCACGCGATGAATGGTGGCTTTGACTGCACCTTCAGTGGCGGCTTCGAATGCGTTGCCGAAGTTGACTACAAAGCTGTTCGGAATGGGGCGAGCACGAATCCATTCACCAGATGAAGAAAGAACTTCGAGACCTTCCTCGTTGCCAACCTGGTAGAGAAAGGTGAGCCAGCCGGAGCTATCCTTATGGGCTCCCACGCCTTGGCTGCCGTTCTCAGTGCCAGGTGGCGAAGGTGGATATCGAAGGAGCTTGATTCGATGTTGAGGTGGGAGAAACTCGTTGGCTGTACCTTTGGCAGAGCCTGGTTCCTCCGTGGAAGATGCCTCATCGCGACCAAAGAAATGATCGAAGGTCCCAACGGGAATGCCGAAGGCTTCCTCAATAAGATGAACAAACCGGTATGACAGTGCTTCGACTTGATCGTGATACTCAGTCAACGCGGTCTGGAAGTCTGGCAGGCTTGCTTTGTTGAGCCATTGGTTCGGTCCTCTTAGCCTCCAGTAAAGCTGCGTAAAGTCTCTTGAAGCGGAGGAGCCTTCACTGCTCTCCTGTGCCGAGCCAGCACTAGAGCCCTTCAGTACAGATGTCGCTTTTGCATCTCGCGATCTAGGGTCTTGCCAAATCGCCGGAAGTTCTGTTCCAAAGTCGAACTGCTCTCTCAAGTCTTGCTTTCCGAGGGTGGTCTCCTCAGCAAACCCACTGTAACCAAGGAAATGAGGGCTGTTCAGCTTTCTCAGGAGTGCCTTCTGCTCAGCTGGTAGATCGAATAGCCTGGGCAACAAGCTCGTCAGACGAGTGATCGTATCGGCAGGGACGTCGTGATTGACGACATAGAGAAAACCAACGTCAAATAGAGCTGCGTGGAGTTGCTTCAGTAATTCCGATCTGCCATCCGGATCTTTCGCCAGGGATAGGTCTAAGACAGGTATGGTCTCGGGCATCTTCTCAGCCATGTTGGACCTCACGTTTGGTGGTAGTGAACCGTATCAGGTCAGTTTGCTTGCTGTCAACCAGTAGATATGAGGTAAGCGTAACGCATGATCAGAAGGAACCAGATATACAAAGATTACAAGCGCTACTCTAGGTAGGCGATGATACCATATGATGTGCTCAAGAAGTGAGGAGTCGATGCGATAGATGGACAGCACATGTGGATGTGCATTCTCGTCTTGATCAGCACAGGGAAGGAGGAATGGCGTGCATAAGTCTGCGTATCACTCGTATTTATCCAATCAAACTTAAACTAGTGTCATATGTCTTGAATGTTTTGATGTCCAACGTTCTTCAAGTTGACACCAGAGACCAATCGATTTTATCATGATTCCACTGGACGTAGACCAGGCATGTCTGTTATCAACCTGTAGATGCTGCACAAATGTGTGCACACTTTTGTGCTTGCAGAGCCGAGGCACAAAGAGCACTGCTTACGAAAGCAAAGTGGCACCTACATCGTGCTGTCCATGCGGCTGAACACTTTTTGTTCACCACAGGATACCACGGAGCCACGCTGGTCGTGTGACAACGTCTCTCACCTGGCGTGACAAGCTCATATTCGACCACATCGAGCGAGAACACCACCCGTCGACATGGCCACTTTATCCGATTCGAAGCCCCACTTCCTCAACCTCCCTCCCGAGATCCGTGAGCAGGTCTACAGCCTGATCTTCGAACCCGAAACATACCGCCGTCACGAGGAGGATGAATACGTGACATACGACTACTCGAAAGCCTTCGTATTGTTCAGGATCAACCGACAAATCTACAACGAAGCACACAAAATCTTCTACGATCTGAACACATTCGTCCGAATCGAAACACCATGGCCGCAATCGAAAGAGCATGTAATGGCGGAAGGGCACGTCCCAATCATAGTACAATACGAGAACGCGAAGAAGTTCAAGAACTACAGGCTTCACGTCAGTATAGACGCGCCGGCTTACATATCGCCGGAGGTGGCCACTGAATGCTTCATCATCCATATCGACGATGTCGGCAAGTTCTCAAGATCGTGGTTCTATGCGGACCTATCGCACCCGAGTCTCAACCCCAATTTGCGCCTCAGTCTGCGGCTGAACGACCCTTTCAGCCCTGCTGGACATAAACACATCCCGCCGGCCCTCCAACGACGACTTCTGCTGCCATGGGGTGAAGTCAAGAACCTCAGCCAGATGACGCTGGGAGGCGACCCAGAGCCAAGTCCCAAAATTGCTTCCGAGCTTAAGACTTTACTCAAACAGCCTCTGCCTTCCGTGGAACACTGCCTAGCAGAGTGCGCCCGCCTCAAGCGCGAGGGCAACACCGAGCTACAAGCTGGTCGCTATCGTGCGGCGCTGGACACGTACAAGAAGGCTTGGGAAGCGATTCACATCACAATCTTTGGAAGAAACCGCCATGTGCACGGCGATGCCTTCTACAACGTCAGGCTGCGTGAAGCACCTTACGAAGGCAAAGTCGGCCAAGCGGAACGCCTGATCCTGCGAGTCCAATTGGTCGCCAACACATGCCTTGTGTATCTAAAGATGGAGAGTTACGAAGAGTGCATTTTCTGGGGTATGAGGACTATCAACACTGTGAGGATTGGGATGGGCCTGGATCCCGATGAGGACCAAGATCCTCATACTGAAGCCATTCCTGGTTTCTTGGCTGCCACAGAGATGGGAAAGATTTACTTCAGGACTGCTCTAGCACTGAAGGCGACGGATGAGAAGAGCGAGGCGAGGAAGTTGGCGAGGGTGGCGATGGAGTATTTGCCTGGTGCTGGTGATCAGAAACCGTTGCAGCTGCTGCTGAGGGATTGTATGCTGAGGATCTGAGGTCATGGAAGTACAATTGAGCCACCGAAGCAAGCTTATGTGGCCGTCACAGGCAGCTTCAGCGGAACATATGTCAGTCAACCGACATTTCGGACTTCATATGTGAGCTTCAGAAGGCAGGGGCTACTTCATTTTCTTGCGTTCGGCACGTGATCTGCTAATGATAGCGATGAATGAAACCCACCTTTCCAGCTCTTCTGCGTCCAATATTTCACAAACCTCACCTTCCAACAACACCTCCGAACAACACCTCCGAACAACACCTCCGAACAACACCTCCGAACAACACCTCCTAACAACATCTCCTAACAATACCCCCTAACAACACCTCGCAACAACACCTTGACCAATTTCTCCACGATGCTAAACGCACCCGCGTTCAACCGCTATAAATTTACAGCGCCCAAGCGCAAATGGTTTAAACTAATGAAGCTTCCTGTCAAATTGAGAAACCGGATCTACGGCCACTACTTCGCGGACATCAATGAATCACAATGGTTCATCAGTCCGGCGCACACTCCCAAGAATCCTCGGTTGGTAAAGCACTTCTCAAATTCTGCAAGAACCAGTATCAAGGTCCCAAAAGCGTATCTGCCTCTCCTGCTCGTAAATCGCGAGGTGCGTGCGGAAGCTGGCCGGATGCTATACAACCAGTATCTTGCCAATACTGAGTTCCTCTTTGATATCAACTATTACAATGGCGCCGATGATTTTCGATGCATACAAGGAATCTGTGCGTCCTTCGCCGCTTTCGCCGCCGAAACGGAAACCATCGAATTTGGGGTTCAGATCTTCACGAATGCGGCAGAAAAATCACTTCTCCTCGGACTCGCCGATCGTTTGCATCAATACGCGGCATGGAGAGTCCAGAGAAAGGGGGTTTTAAAGTACAACCTCAAGCATATTGATGGTAGCATCGATGATGACGAGTTGGTCAAGCTCGGACTGAGCGCTGAAGAAAATATCTTCCTTACCTACAATCTCAAGGACATGCCTCGCCTGGCTGAGCTCGAATCAAAAGAGGCCGAGGACCAGTTTGAGTCCATTATTCCCGGCTTCAAGATGCATCATACCGACAGAACCTTTCGGATGTTTGGTCCACTGGCTACAATTGACTGGGAGTATTTCGATTTCGAAAATGTTCCATGGTATCTACCACCAACTTGTGACTACGAAGAGTTTGTCCACGAGCCTCAGTCCAAGGAAGGCGCCACTCCGTCCGAAAGCGACGGTGAACCGGGAGAAAAAGGTTTCTATGATACTCTTGAGCTGGAAAGCGATGAAGACGGCGACTGCACAGATGATGAACCGTGCGACGAGTACGAAGATTTGGATGCTCTCGATAACGAGGACGAGGTCGTCCATGAAGGCGGCGATTTGTTTGACGATGCGACGATTACATAACTGATGTCGACAGTAATGGCCAGGAAAGCTATTCCGAGCGACGATCAGGCAGGCCATTGACAGACATTTAAATCTAGATATGTCAGAGCAACAGAAATCGGGAGCTATGATAAGGCAGATGTCAAATATTGGAATGGAGAAGTTTCCATATAAAGAGTATCCGAAAACACATCATACCCACTTCCGAATCTAAGCCCTTTGCCGAATTGACTTGGAAAGATTTCACTCGAAGAGCTGATACCAAGATGCATGATCAAACCAAGAAGGCGTGTATGAGACACAGAACTGCTTGTCAATGCCACGTCTGGACGATGCAAGAAGAAGTGAAGAGTGAAAAAGCGTGAAGTGAGGCGAGCTCAGGGTCCGGTCGCACCTTCCTCCTGCGTTGACAATCGTTCGAGCAATTGACGCTATCCTTTTGAATCTTTCCTCGACAATTTCCAGACTGGAAAACATCACACACGTTCTTGCAAACAACATAACGAACCGAGCGATCATCACCACAAATCCCCATCTTATCAGACAGATGCCCGCCATATCTATTACCGAGTCACCCAACCAGCCCGCCAGCACGATAGCTACTTCGACAAGCGCACCAGACCCCGTCCACGCCGAGTTCGACGGAGCCACGTTTTCACTGATGAGACTCCCTCCTGAGATCCGACTCGAGATTTATCGTCACTACTTCAGCGATTTCCACGGCTCGAAGCGTAGCACTCGCACCATCTGGTCAAAAAAGTCTCTGTCACTCCTGCAAACGAGCAGTCAGGTCCGTCGCGAAGCCGCTCCTATCTTTTACGAGGAATGCATTGGCAACCAGACCTTCGACAAAGCACACTCCTGGGTCCTCATCACGAGCGACCCGCTGCACTGGGTGTCACGCTTGAAAGCAATGTCTAAGATGTTGGCGCAACAGAATCCTCAGGCCGAGGTTGTGATCCGCCTTCTCCACGGCATTTCCAGTCCGAACCGTCCTCACTTAAAGACAGATACAGTCTTGAAAGGTCTGCGACTTGCCAACACCATTTGCGACTACTTGCGACTACTTGAATCGTCGGATCGCCGGCTCACGCATACAGAAGCGAAAGGAGGACAGCCACAACCCGTTGGCTTCGCAGCAACGATTGGCGATTTTGTTGTTGCCTACAGCTACAGTCCGACTCGGAAGGAGGAGAGACTAAGTCTGAGGGGACCGCTCGCAAGATTCGACTGGAGTGGCCTGGAACCATGAGATGTTACATGGACATCCGCTAGAGGCCGGTTTGCTAAACTCTGAGCGCTCGCCTGTCGGCGAACGTCGTTCTGCCGTCGAGCCGTCGTAGTCACAGCATAAAACGTTGCCAGTCAGAGAGATTCACTCACATGCTAAATCACGCACTCGGAAGTCACACACGCAAATGGGCAAGCAATCAGACACCAGGAAGGCGCGTCTGGGATGACATGTTTTTTGATATCAGGATGGTGGAAGAGTGCGGGTCAAATTTGTTGGGTCATCGAGCAAAGGTTTACGGCGGATTTCACCGAGCTGCTGATCCAGAAGCACGATGTATTAATAGATCGCCATCCAAAAGTTCTCACCACGCTATCACCGCTCATCATCAATCCTGGCCGAGCAGTTTGCGTGAGGCGTAGCCGCTGTCGTTGTTTTAGTAGCCAAGACCGCGATTGAGTGAAGTGTGGACTCGAACAGTGAAGTGTGAACTCGAACAGTGAAGTGTGAACTCGGACAGTGAAGTGTGGACTCGAACAGCGCTTGGTCCAGGTCGCACCTTCCTCGTGGGTTGCGCCTCCCTCGTGATGTGGTCGCTTGCTCGTTGCTTGAGCTCACGAGTCAATTTCTACTCACCTTCGCAGCAACTCTTCTCTTTAGAACACATCCCACACCATCATGGCCGACCCATCTGACGGACGTACCCAAAGCAGGGCTGTCACGTACAAGGCCACAACAATGCAGCGATACAACGCGAGATCCAGCATGATCACCGAAAAAGGCGCAACAACTCGCGTGGGACCGTACACGCCGCTGAGCAACGCCATCAGCATGCTCACAAAAGCAATGAGCGAAGAGGCGACCATCACCGACCTTCCTCGCATCAACCCTCCAATTTCAGGCGACACACTCACCGCGGATCCGCCAGCGAGCGAAGAAAACACCATCCACATCACCGACGCGACTACCATCACCTCCTCACCTTTCCTCAAACTACCTGGAGAGATCCGCAACCGCATCGACCGTTTCTACTTCGAAGACTTCGACGAGCAGATGTCCTGCCGCTTCGCTTACAACAAATCCAAAATGTCACCCAACTTCCTCGCTCTCATGCACACCAATCGCATGGTTCGCTCCGAAGCCGGCTCCGTTTTCTACAAGGAAGTCGCGCCGTTCCACTCCTTCACGTGTCCGACTGACCAACCCATCGAGGCCGTCATGTTGACTCGGATCCGTGACGTGTGCTCGCTGATCTCCATCCGTGATGCACACATGCATATCTCCGTTCGTTGCACGCCGAGCTGGAAGGACCATGGCAGTGCTACGTCTCGCGGAGACGATAGATGGAGACGTCGCGAGATCGATGCATTCACGAGTCGCGCGTTGATTCACCTGTCTTACACAGCGCGATCGCCGATGCTGACAAAGGACGAGATCTGTCAATGGATGTACAACGTGCATGCTTCATGGACCAGCCGTGCTTCAGACCACACAAAGGAAGCCCTCACTACAACAGGCTTTCTGGTCAAGTATCGCGATGAAGGAGAGCGCGACGATGAGAACTTCGTGCACATCGAAGGCTCGTTGGCAGAGGTAGGCTGGAACAGTGGCTGGGACTTTTGATGGAAGACAGAGGATAGCCCGAAGCCGATCAAAGGTGTTAGCAAACAAAGCTTTTGGAAAGTGACTGGAGTTGGTAATCTGATTTCCAGGAGGCGAGACATCATTAGGAGATCATAGCTTTTTTCGTTATTAGCAGACTGTAAAATGCAGAACAAGTGAAGTGTAAACTGTCGGTGGCTCTTTCCTCCCCTGACGCCCTCGTGTGACCATGTGACCCCAAGCTCACCATCCGCTTGACAACTTTTGTGGACGCTTGCCGCTTGCCACTTGCCACTCAACTTGATCAACATCAACACCAACCAAAATATCCATACGATCACGACCATGGCGGATCCGCCTCATGTTTGCGCCGCGCACGCCACCAGCACAACCAAAACAACGGCGGCGCTGCAGCTCAATGCTGTCTCTGTCGGAACTGAGGACGCCAATTCCACCAACATGGACACCGTCGCGACTCAGACTCACGCGGCTGCGGACTCGGACACCGACGCTGCTGCAGTCGAAGACAATCTTGCCGCTGCGGACAAAAGCGTCGCTGCTTCAACCGCCACCAACAATATCGCGCTCGCCCCGAAGTCAAATGTCGCGACGCACCAGTCTTCGACAGCGACAACCACCGGCCAGCAATTCGGCGCGGAGAGTGAGGAGAACGCTGCCGCGTTGACTGACAGCAACCCGTCACTCTTCGCAAAGCTTCCTGGAGAACTGAGAAGAAATCGCATCTACCGTGCCTACTTCGAGGACTTCCGTGAGCAAAAGAAAAAGACACTCGATATCAAGAAGACGGCTCCGACTTACCTCAAACTGTTGCACACCGACCGCATGATCCGCTCCGAAGCGAGATCCATCTTCTTCAAGGAGTACTTCTGCTTCGACAGCTTCGTCGCGGAGACGGATGAGCTAGAACCTGCAATGGAGGCGCGCATCAAGGCGGTTTGCGCATTGGTCGCTCTTTTATGACATCCATCTGCCCATGTCAATCACCGTGCAGGAGATGGCAACCGTGCACGATTACATGCTTCGTCAGCTGCCATTGGCGTGGGAAGACTCCAACAGATGCAACTTGGTAGACGGACTCGAGCGTTTCATCGCGAACAGAACACGCGAGGTGTTCCTCTACCACACCGGTCCTCAGCAGCAGCCCGAGGATCCAGGGGATTCACCCCTTGGCCACATGGTGTACGTTGGGCGCAAGGTCTATGTCAGCCCTCGCTATCGTATTGAGCGTGTGGACCCTGACGCTGCAATTATGCCTCAGCAGAAGCTTGCACAATCGCAACGACACGGACAGCTGCTTCAGGCGCTGGCCACGATCGGGCAGAAGCAACTGCAGGAGGCCTTACATGGCCCGGATCCCACAGACGAAGGACTGTACCAAGAGCTAGAGAAGCTCGGGAGCGCCGAGATCCTTCGCGTGGAAGGACCGTTGGCAGAGCTAGATTGGAATGGCTTTGAGTATGGTTCCTGAGATGCGTATCAGAGGCCGCATCGGCAGGTTCACCGAAATAAATAAGTGCATGGGAAGTCAGGCCAGTTGTGAGCCCGTTTCTCGCGCAGAATCAGGAAAGCTTCCCAGATCAAGAACATGGACAAGCTCTATGAAGTACAGAGAAGAGAGTCCTTGTTTCGATCCAGTACATATGAGGTAGCAAGAATGCAAGACATTGAAAAACAAAAATATGAGATGTATGCAGTAACTATCTAACTGCTCCCCTTGGGTAATTCGAAGGTGCGGTTAGCGAAAAAGACCGCCATGCTCAATCTTGGCACTTATAAATGGTCAATGAGCTGTGTTGATCAGAAGCCCTTGATGATAAGGAAAGTGCCGTGAGATTGAAGAGAGAAAGGGAAAGCAAGCCAGCGGCAGCAGAAGTTGAAAGATACAGTGGCCGGCTTTGCGCTACGGGCCCGATGGGGTAAGGCGCAGCCTCTCTCTCCCGCGGCGAGATCTTCGAAAGCCAGCGCTGGTATGGGATGGATTGAGTGAAGGAGTGTCAATTGCGCTGAGGGAGACGGAGAGACAATAATTAATACCGCCCATTGCACACACCATGAACGCTGGATCCAACAGCGTACGGCGCTTTGCTGCCAACAATGGTGAGCAATACCATCAATCAATCAATGCATACCTGAACACCAGCTAACAACCACTCCAGCCTACCTCTCACGCGATAACACATGTACATCATGTCTAAACCGCCTCTCACATCACGCACGCCAATATGCCTCTGCTGCCGCCGCACCTCTCGAGGCTTCCTCTTCAACAAAAGCACAGCACATCGCCGCCGCCGCCGAACCACAACCCATACAAAAAGCCTACCGCATTCTTGCCTCGCCCGTCGTCTCCCGCGCACCCCTCATCACCCGCGACCTCACGAGCTTCGAGAAAGCGTACTTCCTCTACCAGAAGCGCCTGAACGAGCGTCTCGCCCTCCCTTTCTCCAGATACTTCTACTACAAGAAGGGCACGCCTGCAGACGTCGAGTGGAAGCGCAAAGCTAAGGACCGACGCACCGCTGCGAGGGATATCGGCATTTACAGTGGTTATGGCGATGAGGCGTGGAACGACGAGGTTTTGATTGGCGACGAGACTGCGGAGCTCGAGGCACAGCGTGAAGCGCTGATTCGCGATGCGGAGGGAAGGCTGATCAAGGGTGCTGAGCCTGTGGGTGACAAGGAGGCGAACCAGGAGAAGGTTTCGGGCGATGCACAGATGGGCGGAGGTTCAAGGAAAGAGCTCGAGCTGCATGTCGAGAGGCCTGCGCCCAGAATTACGGAGGCGGATAAGAAGAACGACACAACAAGCTTGAACCGTAAGATGGACCAGACGCTGTACTTGCTTGTCAAGAGCAAGGAGGGCAGGTGGAGGTTCCCCGAGGACAGAATGTTTGTCCGGGAGGACTTGAACCAGGTAAGCTACTTTTCTTGCTTACACATACCGCACCCAATGCTAACATCTATCCAAGGCCGCCGAGCGCGTCATCGTGCAATCCGCCGGCCTCAACATGAACACCTGGATCGTCGGCAACCACCCCGTCGCCCACTACCACTTCGACTACCCTAAGCCGGCCATCCGCGAGCTCTCGCACCACCAGCCCGACAAAGCCAGCGAGCAAGCCGTCCGCAACACCTACAAGCAGCAGGAGTTCGGCGAGAAGGTCTTCTTCATGAAGGCCCGCATCATGGCCGGCCAGGCCGACGTCAGCAAGAGCGTGTTTGGCGACCAGCAGTTCCAGTGGTTGACCAAGGCGGAGATCGAGCCGCTTGTTACGCCCAAGTACTGGAGCTCCATTAGGCACATGCTTGTTGAGAGGTGATGGGATGTGGAGTGTTTTTGTGATGGGGGATTTGTACAAAAAGTATAAGGGATACCTTAGCGTGGGTGTGTATGAATATCTTTTTTAAGAGATGCAGGTTACGAAGTCTTCTTCTTTTTGGTTGCGTTTACTGGTATTGATTATGTCCGAATCAGTTTGATACTGACATTGAAAGCAGACATCTGGAGCTGGAACACAAACACCGCGTTGCAAGATTGAACCCGACGATGGTTCAATGTACGAATAGCAGTCATGTATCGAGTATTGGTACTCGAGTCCAACTACATGTCATGCAAGCAACACGCTTCATAAATCAGTCCATACCGTCCGTCACGCGCGAAGGAGTTTGCATGCCTTGGTCAATAGCGACAGAACATCCCAAAGAGCGGTCATGTAGTAGACTTCCCTACTCACAGCTACATCATCAGCAAATATGATATCCCACCACCTCTCGTAGTATTCGATCAAGCAAGAAAACCCGCAGATATGAACGCTCAAATCACACAGCAGGCTCGCGAGAACCTGGCCCAGCAACGTCGGCAATGGGCTATGGAAAGAAATGTCTCTTTGGCGCAGACCGAACAGATGGTGATGGCTGTGCTTTCGGGGCAATATGACGCGCAGATATTGCGGACTGCACAGACTGCTGGTCCGATGCCACAACAACCAAGTGGTTTTGGCAACGCAGGTCCATCATTTGGTTTTCAGACACCATTTGGAACCTTTCCATTGCCAACAATGCCTCCTATATCAATCCCGGTAGTTCCTGGAGCGTACCCACCACCTCCCACTATGGTGCCGAACATGTTCCCGACAAACAGTATGGAGATCAGCCCTATTCGACCGAATACTCAAACCACCAGAACAGCTTTTCCAGGCGGCGAGACGATCCAGCAAAGCTCTTCCTACTCAGGTCAAAATGGCAGTACATCCTTCCAGTACAGCTCCAGCAGCACTTCAATGAGCTTCTCACCCAGCGTGCAGCATCTACCTCACGCAACACCTCTCCCCCCGATCCGCTACATCCAGCAACCCACTCTTCCTACGATGGCATCTTCGCAACCGGCACCTGTACCTATAGCGATCATACCAGCGCCACCGCAACCGCAACCGCAACCATACATGCAACGACCGCTCGCAAACCCAATCCTCCCGCATCCTCAGCCTCAGCCTCAACCCCATCATATGCAAGCACCAATCATCGACCTTTCTCCTGTGCAAACACCTATCGTCGAACTTCCGCCCACACCTGAGCAAATTTTCCACCCCACGACAGCCAACCAGGCCCCACAAAACAAACGCCTCGCAGACTCTTTCAAGCGGGAGTTGAGCGAAGCGACGTACTTTAGTGATATTCCTGGGATGCCGGATCGGAGCGTGCAGCGGTGAAAGGGTGAACGGGGGTGTATTGAAGGGTGTTAATGGTGGGAGCGTTTATTAATTGCGAGTTTTGTATTTCTATGTGTGATGTGGTGTTGCGGGCATGAGGTAAAATGAAGGATGTTACTTACTGTGTTCTGGAGTCCGGATCAAATCCGCCAACGATTGCTATTCTCGAACCTAGACACATGCATGTGAAGTCAGCATTCACAAGACTCATTTGCGAGAAGCGTTTTCGGTCATCAGTGCATATACGTCAATGGCAGTCAATGGTGAAGGCATCGGCGTTGATGATCAGAATGCAGCAATAGTGACTGCTTTGAAACGAGACCCGGACGTCCCTTGTCACATAGTCAAATAGGCGCATGTGGCACCTCGCCAGTCAAGGCGAGGCGTGGCGAATCAATATGCATACAAATCTCCAAAGGAGATGATCTAGGTCATAGCATCGTCAACTTCACGATCGCTCCGCGCTCGTAGCATAAACCGGAGGAGCACCCTTGTCATCAGCTGTCAGACTCCCGCTATCGGGCGAAGCCTGCTTCGTCATCACTTCCCCATCAGCCTCAGTCTCGCCCTGTCCGCTCTCAACGCCTTGGTTCATCTCATCCGGATCCTGAGTAACCATCGGCGCGTACGGAATGTGGCCTTCATTGCGGCGATTAGGCGGGATGAACACGTCGAACCAGCGCGGGACCATGAAGCCGCCGAGGAAGAGCAGGAGTACGATGTGCCCTACGCCGAAGCCCATGATGTGTAGAGGGTTTTGCTTGCCGGAGAGTGGAGAGCCGGAGTTGATGAAGTTGGGGTAGGAGAAGGAGTAGACGATTGCGAGGATGGGGCCGGAGACGTATTTCACTAGGGGGCCCCAGACGACGGGGATGTTCCAGTTTTTGCCGGTGCCGACGATGATGTTTAGGTCGCGGCGGAGTTGTTCGCCCTGGGGGATTGTTAGCGGGAGGTTTGACGTGTGACATGGAGGATTTTTCGTACCGAGTAGAAGGCGAGGTAGAAGAATTTGGCAAGGAAGGGGTTGGAACCAAAGATCCAGGGTGCGCGGATATCAGGGGTCTTCGCAAGCACCATAGCGGCTGCGGTGAAGACAATATAGATCGCAAATCCGGTCACAGCACCTGCCCACGCGCTGACACCTTGTCCGATGGCGACGCCGAAGATCTGTCCTGCGAAAAAGGCGATCTGGTAGAGAATGAACGAGATCTTTCCGACCTGGCCTTCGACATCTCTCCAACGGTATACTGTTGTAGATGTAACGCATTCACTCCACACGACGAAAACTAGGGCGACGTTGTTGGTCCACACGTCGACGCCATCAAGCAGCCAGTAGCCGAATTCTGTGCAGTACGGCAAAGACAACGCTAGAGACAGAAGAGTCAGGCTTGTGACGACTACCGGGCGGGAGTACTTGATGCCGGAGTCCATGGTCAACGTAACGACGGCGTCCAGCATGGCGAAAGCGGAAGAGAACCCAAGAGTCATAAGCGTGAAGAACAAAGCGACAGCCCAAAAGTTGGCACCGGGCATTTGTTCGATGGCAGTGGGAAGTGTCTGGAATCCAATCGAAAAGCCGCCAACGTCGGGTACGTCAGGACCAGGGTACATCCTTGTGAAGCCGACGACACCATACACAGCAAAAGCGGCGATGTTCTCGAATGCGACGTTGCTTGAAACGATGGCGATGGCGTCGACTACCGCATTCGAGTGTTTGCGGTTATAAGAGGCGTACGAGGTGAAGTAGCCGAAACCGACGCCCGTGGAGAAGAAAACTTGGCCACAAGCAGTTTGCCACACCTGGCCATTGGCAAGTTCAGACCCTCTCCACGTAGCCCAGAAGTACTTGACACCTTCGCCGGCGTTTTCCAGAGAGAGCGATCGTCCGACTAAGATGATCGTGACCACGATGGGCAGACCCATCGTCCAGTAGACGACGCGGCCTGTAAGTCCAACACCTCGGAAGATGCAAATCCAAACCAATAGCCACGTGAACACCATCCAACCAGTAGTCTCTCCGATCATTGCAGTGCCAGGGAATTGAACATAGCCCGTATTGTTGCCGTCCTCGCCTGGTGGGATGGGATCTTTGTTGGCAACCACGTCGTTCATGAAGTAGTCAGAAGCTCCGCCAGTCCAGGGTAGGGGACTGATGAAGGATCGGCGGAAGTAACCCATGATCCAGGCCAGATTCACGGCGAAGTAAGGTCCAACAACGAATCCGACATAGATCAAGTTCAGTCCAGTTCCCTTGAGACGGTGGTGCATGGTATTGTATGCGACGACAGACCCTCCACGATAGGCTTGGCCGATAGCGATTTCGAGAATAAGCACGGGAATTGCGATCAGGAAGACGGTCATCAGATATGGGATAAACCATTGCAGGCCATAGTTGTTGTAGACTTGGGAAGGGTATCTGATCAGGTTACCCATACCAGCGCACCCACCCATGGCAGCAAGCAGGAAACTTGCGCGACTCGGCCACTGATCTCTGCCATCTGCAGCGGCCGCTGGCGGTGGTGCGAACCACGCACCGACCTTCTTGAGGGTGCTCAAGATAGGCATTATTGATGGGACGTTATATGCGATGTGGCTGTCCCAAGAGGGTAAAAAAATGGCAGAGCCAAAAAGGGTAGTGTACAGTCAGCCCAAAACAGACCGGTTACTGTCGAGCTTTTGAACAAGATGAAGATGGCTGCTTGAGCCACTGTCGTCAGAGCTGCACTTGGCAGATATCGGTGCGTCCGGTCTCTCGAGGACGGAAGGCATTAGAAAAGCGGGTTGAGCATAGTAGATCCTTCAACCAGGAGCGCGTGCGCCCTGTAGTAGTCTCTCGATAAAGCTCATTGGGCTGAGAAACGGCGAGCCGTGGACAAGCAGGGCTAGCGAGTGAAGAGCCATCTTCCTTGCAGGTCATGGCATTGTAGGCCAAGACGATTGCATCCTTGGACTCAACACATGGTCATCAAGAAATTGAGGTTCGCTCTGGCTCTGGTGTTCGGCGGGGTACGTGCTTTGGGTGGTTGTCATCTTGCCCATTGGGAATTTTGTTTCGGTCATCATCTAATGAACAGGCCATACTTCGCTATGCGGACAAACAGTAATGCTATGGTTGGAGTAGTAGGTCGCAGGTGGAACTATGAAGATGAGGTCCAAGGCCTGGGCACTTGGCGGACCAGGGTCCTCGGAAGAGATGCCGGCCTCACAAGGCGAAACTCGCCTGGGCAGACGTGACCTTTGACACACCCAAGCAAATCTATCATCAGCCCTATCGCACGCGTGAGCACTGGAACAGCACGGCTGGAGCCGATTGACTGTTAGGATCGAAGTGAACTGGTATCGATGAAACGAACTCGCGCGGATGTTGTCTTCACAGCGGCCTTTTGCAACTGCGAACGAAGAACATCAGTTCGCAGATATGATGGCCTCATTCAAGAATACTGAAAATGTGGCTTCTCGACACGAAAGCTTTTGAAAAGGGCGAACCGATGATCTGGCTCGTTAGATAGAGTCAATGGTGCCCGGTGGAGCTCCAAGGCCATACACGTGTTCGCGAAAGGCTTACAGCGAAAGCTTGCACACTTTCTCCACGTCGTGCACGAGCACGTCGTATCTGGCATTTCGCAGCAATTCAATTCATCTCAGAAGGAAGAGTCCATCCCAAGCAGGCGGGCGTAACATCACGTTGCCAAGTTGCGGTGATCGCGAGGAACCTTCAACAGACGCAAACCGCGTCAAGACCAGACCGTATGGCATGTCACCTTCTTCCATTATCCGCCAATGATAGCACTGGATACTAATTTGAGCACCCCGACGACAAGTTATTATCGGCATCACTTCGAAGAATACGACCCGTCTTACGGGGACGAATCAATTTAATGGAACTTAACAACTGCACTTGCGATTTGCTATCAAAAAGACAACGAAACGTACGATGAGACCAAACACAACCACGCAACTCAGCCCAAGCCCAATTACTGCGCAGTTCAAAGAGCCCCAACACCATCGGCCGGGAGTCTCACCGTCTGCACAGCGATATCCTGAACCTTGGTAATGTTCTCCACGGTTATGACCTTCTCTCCGTCTTTCGGCGGAGTGGTTGATCTTCCAATGGTCCATCCAATAAGTACCATCCTGATCGTGCTCTCTGCCGCATCTGCCAATAGCTGCTCCGCCTCCTCAATGGCCATTTCCAAGGTCATGGGCCGCTGGACGATACTAGCGTACGCGTGGATTCCAGCGTCGTAGTTCACGCCCGCGCCCTCGCCGATGGTACCTGCCAGAGCAACAACTGGAACGTTGTGCGCGCGAGCTCGGCGGGCTACTTCGCTCGGGATTTTTCCACGAGGTGTTTGGTAGTCAATTCCGCCTTCAGCCGTGATTATAAGATCACAGTCGGAGATCAGAGAATCGATGTCGAGGAAGCGCATTATGATGTCGTATCGCGGGTGCAGATGAGCACCAATGAGTCGTAGACCAGCGCCTAAGCCACCCGAAGCACCACTGCCAGGAGCCAGAGAGATGTCTTCGTGAAGTGCGACCTTCACAACAGAACTGATGCGATCCATTGCGTGGGCAAGTTCCTCCACTTCAGATGGCGACGCACCTTTCTGTGGACCGAAAACGCGAGCGACACCTTTTTCGCCGCAAAGTACGTTGTGCCAGTTTACCGCGGCGTCTATCATTACAACTGACAGGCGTGGGTGGAGACCAGTAAGATTGACACCGGACAACTCAGCAAGAGCTTTGCCGCCAGAGGCAATTGGCACGATGCTTCCATCGACATTGTGAAAGCGTGCTCCTAAAGCCTGAGCCATTCCGACGCCGCCATCACAAGTCCCGGAGTCGCCGCAGCCAAGCAGGATGTGCTCGGCACCGGCGTCGAGCGCGGCTGAGATGAGCTGACCAACGCCGTAGGTTGTGGTCTGAAGTGGGTTTCGCTGGCCCCGGGGTACAAGGCTCAACCCTGCGGCCGCAGCCATCTCAATCACGGCTGTCTTCGATTGCTCTCCGCCGAGGAAGCCGAAGTGAGACTCGATCATGTCGCCCACCGGGCCAACTACCTCCACATGGTGTAGGATGCCACCAGTAGAGGCGACAAGGGCTTTGGTGAATCCTTCACCTCCGTCAACGAGTGGCGCTTTGACCACGGAAGCGTGTGGCATGATTCGGTGAATGCCTGTGATGATACAGTCCGCTGCTGTGTTCGGGTCGAGCGACTCCTTGAAGCCCGAAGGGCAGACAAGGATGCGTGGTGCCTGAGAGCGATTCTGGAAGCTCACGCGTCTGAATAAGGAGAACATGTTCGCGGATTTGGAATAATAGTAAGAGTTGGAGACTTGTGTATTGTCAACGAGACGACACTCTGGAACGACTGCGGAAACGAGTGACTGGAAGTAGTTCGAGATGATGTTGCTTGTGAGCCATCAATCCACCGACGAGACGACTGCTCATCTTTATAGATAACCATATGAACCATTTCAGCAGTGGTTTATTGCGACCAAGCCTCTGAAGGCCACGATGACTGCAACCATCATTACGGCGGCATCGTAACACATACTGTTGCGCTGCGGACAATGCTGCAGGCCAGTCTCTCGTAACCGCCGATTCGAAAGGCTCAAAATAGCTACAATGAGCTTTGCAAGTAGGGATGGCACGCGACATTCGTCACTACTGAGTAATCCATAGGTCCAGCAGCTGAATGCCTATGATGCTGTGGCTGCATGCCATGCGTACTTGAAACCGCAAGCCAGACCACGCGACTGCGCCTCAGGTTTCCGGACAGACGCAATGTCCGACAGACACCACACTACAGGCCATACCTAGATCGATGTCGGTATACCGCCTGACCAATAGCAACACGATTTGGTAGGAGGGACTTGTGATCTCATTGCAGTCTATTAGAATTGCATCTACGCACAGCCCTCGCTTGTGGAACTTAACATCGTCTGCTAGATTCTGAAGAGCTTCTCGAAACCCGTCGATCACCAAGATCACTGATCAGCACCGGGGACTAAACGACTGAGTTCAGGTACCGTGCAAAGTATGACCTGGATCCTTTCGATTGGGGTAGTCAGGCACACGACACTTGCCCTTACAGACGATGGGCTGTGCGCTCGGCATACATGGTGACACCGCTCCACTGAGCACATGGCGGGATGTCACTTGTTTCCGTTGACAAGAAAGCCTAAGTTTGCAGTGTGGAATGTATGGTTCTTAAGGTGTGTCGAGAGTTCTGCGATTTCGAGTAGATGGTCGGCGAATAAGCACACCATCACCGTCCAACATTGGAGGTCAGTCTATGACAACGCTGCCGACAATTGTCTTTCGACAGCCGCGTAACATGATATTTTGTTGCGATGCTCCAGATCAGAATTGGTAGTCCCGAAGGTTTGGAAAATGCCCAAGACATGGAGTTGCTGGGCACAGCTCTCGGCAGCCAACTCCGCCACACACCTGCGCAATCAACTTTTGATTTCACCTTGCATAACAACTCAATCTCTAGAACCCTTTGCACTATTCTTATACATGTTGCACACATGATAGTATAGGGCTGCTTGAAAGGGTATGGGGGCGCAGTGCATACTTTGCACATAGAGCTGAAGTCACAGGTCGGGCGTTGTCCAAGACAGCCGCTATCATGACTGCGGTCCAGTATTACGCTATTGTGCAAGCCACCACCGGCTTTGGATGACGATCTAAGTCTATCAAAGTGTCGATACGGCGGTGTTGAAATGTCGACTTCCAGTCGCAGTATTAAACTGTGAATGCACCTCACGATACCTCCTACCATCATACCACACTCGTTACTCTGCTTCAGCCAATTCGACTATCAGCAATCAATTGCTCCCACGATCGTTACTTTGACTCCATCGATATGATCTCGGCGCAGGATAATGACTATGCACGAATCTCGGAGACCGGAAGTTCTGCGAGACAGTCAGTCGACCATCAACAATACACTCTCCCTGTATTGGATTTTCCGAGCGAGCTTAGGGTCGACGATGTCCTACGACCCTCCGGCATCGAAGCATACATAGACGAGTCGGACTACTCAATCGAGTCCGATTCCGAGTATGACTTCGAAGATGCCGTCAGCCACTTCAGTCAAGAACTCCCTTTCGACGCCGTAAACGACATAAACTTCGATCACATTAGACCCTGTGAGATACCCACTTCCTACAGCCAGCTACCACGAACATATACAAATTCTTTCGGTCCACCGACAGAGTCTAAAAAACAGTGTCTGTCGCTACCATCTGTAATACGAACACCTACCCGAACCTCCAAGCTCAAGCATTCCCCAAGTCGGCGGTCAGTAAAGGATCCAAACCTGGTGACATGGGATGGTCCAGAAGATCCCGAGAACCCGCACAACTGGCCTAAACATCGTCGATGGGCATCAACCATACTGATAGCCATGTTCGCATTCATTGCTCCTATGGCATCAACCATGGTTGCACCCGCACTGGACACTATTGCAGACGAATTCGATATCCAGTCAGACATCGAGCAATTCCTTGTCATGTCGATCTTCCTGCTGGCTTTCGCCATCGGGCCATTCGTATGGGGCCCCATGAGCGAGGTCTTCGGACGGGTGCGGGTTATGCAGTGTGCGAACCTCATCTTCCTCCTCTTCAACACTGTCTGCGGCTTTGCGAAGACCAAGCAGCAGATGATGGCTTTCCGATTCCTCAGCGGCATCGGAGGTAGCGCACCACAAGCGATCGGCGGCGGAATATTGAGCGACTGTTTTCGCGCTGGAGATCGTGGTGCCGCCACCGCAATCTACAGCTTGATGCCATTCCTCTCGCCAGCTGTGGCTCCCATCATGGGAGGCTACTTGACTCAGTATACTACATGGAGATGGGTCTTCTGGGCGACGTCTATCTTCGACGCTCTTGTACAGGTCGCATGCTTCTTCCTGTTGAAAGAGACCTTCGCGCCTGCCATTCTGGCTAAGAAGGCTGCGCATCTGCGAAAAGCTACTGGAAATACACAGCTGCATACCAAGTGGCAGGGCCCTGAGCACACCATGAAGAAGCTGATCATGAAGAGCCTGGTCCGCCCGTTGATCATGCTGGGAACACAGCCCGCTTTGCAAGCTATGGCACTTTTTCGAGCATACCAATATGGCTTGATGTACTTGGTCCTCGCAACGTTCAATCGAGTCTTCGAGGGAGCATACAATCAGAGTGTAGGAAGAGCTAGCTTGAACTACTTGTCTCTCGGCGTCGGATTCGTGATCGGGTTGCAAATTTCCGGCTTCATGCAAGACAAGGTATGTTCGATCCTAACATCCAACTGACCTCATGAGCTCATGTCTTTCGTAGATCTACACTTGGTGCAAGACACACCAAATCGACCCGTCCGCATCGGTTTTCTCGGCAGCAACTTGGAAACGGATCCGCAATCTGCGCAACGCCGATAAACACAACGACCACAAGAGCCTACTACCAACCACCGATGCCCGATCTAATCAGACTTTCGTCATTCCCAGGAAGCCACTCCCTCGTAAAGATACCACCCGAAGCCTTGACCATGATCCGACAAAGGGCTTGCCCGAATATCGCCTTCCGCTTGTACTTCCTTTCAGCTTGCTCATCCCCATTGGCCTCTTCATCTACGGATGGTCGGCAGAGCGTCAGGTGCACTGGGTAGTTCCAAACATTGGCACCTGTATCTTTGCAATCGGCCTCATCGTGTGTTTCAACTGTGCTCAAGCGTACGTCGTCGATACCTACACGACTTACGCAGCTAGCGCTACCGGTGCGGCTGCTTTTGTGAGGACTATGGCGGGCTTCTCTTTCCCGTTATTCGCGCCAAAGATGTACGATGCGCTTGGGGTCGGATGGGGCAATAGCTTGCTTGGCTTTGTCAGTCTGTTTTTGGGATTTGTTGCACCTGTGGTTCTCTGGAGGTTTGGCGGATGGCTGCGAAGCAAGAGTACTTACTGTACAGATTGAGTTTTATACTCGTACCATAAATAAAGCAGACATAATTTGCACTAAAGCACGATCAGCCAGGGGCCTGGTCTGTTCACTCACGGATGTGTATATGTCATCTTGAAACACACTCCACATTGTGTTAGTCCCCCAGCGGTCACCCCAATTACGAAGTTACACAGTTCTTCGGAGGTGTCTTTGTCTCCACAACTAGATTGTCACGGCTTGTGGGTAGTAAAAGAATGCTGCTATTTCTAGATCATGCTCCGAAACTAACATGAAAGAGACCTTTGTCCCATTGTTCCCGGGTCTCGAGTCCTCGAAAATTTCTACCTATACACTCGCATCAGCTTCATCGACGTATTCTCCAGGTTAATACATCACAGCCTTCGATACGCGCATTTCGTACAGTCGATCAATATGTGCGGCTGCAAGCGTTCCTTCGGCAGCTTTGCTATGCCGTTGTCTCCATTCAAGGCCGGATCCCCGAATGGAGACCTTACCGCTCAAGGACCGGAAGCTCAGCCTGTTGAGCAGGACTTTAGGGCCCGCCCAATCTGGGAGCTCCTCGCTGCTGGCAGCGATTTGGCCGGTAAAGTCTTCAGCCTCACCAATGAGATCCACCCTATCTTTCAAGAAAAGAACATCTGCGGATGCAAGCACGCGAAACTCACACACTGTATAGCCCCATACTTCGCTGCTAACCCCGATGAGTTGGCGGACAAGAAGAAGGCTCCGGTGATTGCTTCACCTTACCCGTCGCAAAACCCCATGGTACGCGTCATTCTGCAACTAGCTACTAAATTCCTCACCCACGACAATACACTTCCTTTTTGGGCTGGTATCCTTGACTGCGCTCGTGGTCCGCGTCAGGAAGTGGCAAGGTTCCACGTTCATCCACGAAGAAGGTTGAGTGAAGCTCGCAAGGCGGATACCTTGAGACAACTCGAGAGGTTCGCGAACGAGGTTCGCATCCATTTCAAGCAGTTCGGAGAAGAAGACGGCCAAGGAGGATCGGCTGGTTTCGCAAACAACATGTTTGTCTCGGAGAAAGATCCCGATTTCGACCCTGCGACCTACTTCGACCTAACGTGTAACCATCTAAGTCTTTCATCATGCGACTGTCCCAAGGGAGCGGTTTACGCGTTCCGGGATGGTAAGCCTGTGGTCGAAGACAGCCGTTTTCAGCATATCTTCATGAATACTAAGATGATCAAGGGTTTTGATATGAGATCGCGGCAGTGGCAAGGCTTGTCCATTTGGGATCTTCAAACATCAATCTTCGCTACAGCAAGTACTCTTTGCCATGAGTTCTCGCACGCATTCATGATATATCATGTTGGGAGGGACGCCTGCATGAATGACGAAAGCATATCAGAGACAGGGTTTTCCTGGGGAAACTTCACCTTCGGCGGCGCTATACAGCCATACCCTGGAAGTCCGTCGCTACTCCTCATGCCGTGGCCTAACCTGCAACAATTTGAACATTACATGGCGACTTCCGCTAGGATGGGCATCCGGTACTTCGGCAAACTTGAGTACTCACGCTTCCTGAAAGTTCTACCGTCCCAGTATGGCGAGTTTCTCCATCAAAGATTCTGGGATGAAGAGAAACCGGACAAAGTCTTCAAGAAGATGTGGCTCAGGCCATGCCACGAAGCTCCAATCCACGAGGATGAGTACACCCATTTCAGCTCCGGACACGAGACGCCATTGGAGATCTCTGCGAAAAAGCGACGTCTGAGTGATGCAGCGATGGACCGCGCGCGTGCGTATGCCTCAAAGGTAAGACGAAGCGAGGGTATGGCGAAGGCACGATGGCACAGATGTAGAGAAATGTTGCTTGAGCGGAAGGCAGACTTCCATGACCGCGCAAAGGATCGGCTGGATGCGCTCTGGACGAATTGCACTCCTGCGATAGGCGAAAAAATGTTCCGACAGTAGGTACACCATATTTGCATGGCCGATCAACGTAAGGTAGATACGGCACAGGTAAGTCTGCACTGTCTCCCCATGATTGTCGATCCTCGTATGGTAGTAAGGACTCAGCCACACATCATAGGTTTGACAGTCAAGCGACATCGTGTCAACGCAAGCGATGGTCAAAGGTTGGTGTAATGCGATATTGTACTCCAAGATGTCAAGTTCACGCAAGACAGAACTCCGTCCTTTCGGAAAGTGTCCGAGAGTCTTGCTTACTTCTGATTGGCCAATTCAAGTTCATCCTCTCCGGCGCACGTGCATCTTGATTATCCGAACATGCGGCGGAAGGTTCCGGCAGACGCAGATCGACCAAACTGCCTCCGTCGATCGCCTCCTTGTTTATCAACATGCTTCCCATCATGCCCTTTTAAACTTCTATAGTCCCATGATCCTTTGAAGGACGGACATCTTCCATCATGCCATCATTTTGCGAATTCTGGCCGCCTGGTAGCCTATATAAAGCGCTGACTCCTAGCCTGCCCGTCCGCAACGTACAATAGCAGCATCGTGAACACCCTTCCTTTCTGGTTACAATATTATACGAAGATGCGTTTGACCGACACGCTGTTCTTCTTTGGCTTCGCGCCAGCCTTTGGGGGTCGTAGCAGCAATTTCCGCACTCACCACAATGAACCGCCTCGTGTAGATCTCGGTTATGCGACCTATGAAGGGACGACTCAGAGCTCGGGGATCAATGAGTTTCTCGGGATGAGGTTTGCCAGCCCAGACATATATGCTCGATACCCGCGCTGAGTCTTCCAGATACGCTGCAGCGCCATTAGGCGACCTTCGGTTTCGAAGGCCTGCAGAACCCGAACAAGAGACTGGCGTGATCGCCGCCAAAGAGGTACGATGCGCGCCTTGTGGTTAAAGGCGATATTGAAAACTGATCTTGTTACGCTTCAGCATGGCGCTCTTTGCCTTAGTGTACAGAATCCCTCGTTCAGCTTTCCTACCATCCCAGTCACGTACTCGGAAGACTGCCTCTTCATTGATGTTTACGCTCCGGCCGAGGCAAATCGAGGAAGCCCAGGACATGGTCTGCCTGTCATGATTTGGTTCCAAGGAGGAGCTTTTGTGCAATTATTCAACCCAAACTATAACGGCACTGGTCTTATCGATGCTAGTGACGGCAACGTGATAGTTGCCAGCTTCAATTATCGGACGGGTCCTTACGGGTTTCTCGCCAATGACGAACTCCAAGCAGAAGGTAATCTGAACACCGGCCTACATGACCAGCGAGCAGCGATTAAATGGGTGCAACGCCACATTTCGGCCTTTGGTGGCGATCCAGACAAGATCACTTTGTTCGGAGCCTCAGTTGGGGGAGGTAGCGTCCTACTACAGCTTCTAGCCTATGGAGGCGACGAGCCTTGCGAAGATGAGGTTCAGTGGAGATCAGGGATCGCGCAATCCGTGTACTTGCCTCCGGTCTATTGTGTCAAAGATATGGAGTTTCACTACACTGAACTTCTCAATAAAACCCAGTGCGATGATTTGGAGTGCTTGCGCGCACTCTCGACGGACGCGTTGCAGTCGGCCAACATCGCAACACCACCTCCTGGCCAGCCCAACATTCCTATTTTTGGCTATGGTCCTGTGATCGACGGACAGCTCCTCCCAGACTCGCCAACGTCCCTACTCAAGCAAGGAAGGCTCGCCAAAGACAAGCCCTTGATCATGGGAACATCGCGAACGGAAGGCACGATCTTCGCCCCTCAAGCCCAGAACATCACCGCCGCCAATCAGTTTGTCACAACACAGCTTCCAAAGCTGACGAATGCAAGCCTTGCCCAATTGCAGATGCTGTACAACAACACTCCAAGCACTCTTCCTGGCGTCCAAGCGAACGTCTCCTCATTCTTCTACTATGCCGCGGAGCTATACGGTGATGCTTTGTTCACATGCCCAACGATCAATTCAGCAGCAAGTCTCCAGAGCCAAGATGTTCCCGTGCATGTATTCATCGACGACATACGCGACCCTGTCGAAGTCGCAGCTGGATACATCGTACCTCATACTTGGGAAGTGCAAGCCGTCTGGGGTCCGGAATATGCAACGCAGTATGTCGCTCTTCCTGGTGCGGACAGCTATGATGCTGGGAAGAGCAATGCCGCTATCGTTCCCGTGGTGCAGAGTTATTGGACGCAGTTTGTTACATCTGGGGGAGATCCGAACAAGCTTGGAAGCAATACGCCGGTCAATTGGAAAGACTTCGAACGCGGACAGAGTTTGGTATTGGCTACGAATCAGACTCGGATGCAGGCGATTGACGAAGATCTGCTGAGGAAGTGCGCGTTCTGGGACAGTATAGCGGCCGAGGTCGGTCATTGAGATCTTGTTCCTGTGTGAACGTACATTGTTCACGAATCACGTTCTTCGGTGGGTTTTGTTATGCGAAGCTGAGCACTGGAACAAATAGTGATCATGATAGAATAGTCTAGCTACGGCAAGCAGAACTTCCGATCACTCATTAGCCGCCTGCCTTGTCACTGTAGCCCATTCAACAAAGCATCAAACGGCTGTCCAAGTACAGCACACTGCGCCTCATCTGGGAACGGCGCCATAACGCTCTGCGGCTGCAACAACATCAGCTCCGGCTTCGTTGCATTCAATGACTCCCAGGGCCCTGAGGCCTCAATCGCTGCCAGTGTGTCCCAGTATCCTCGAGCCCTCAAGTAGTCCACCTTTGGATTGGGATCCAAATTTCTTGCAAAGCTAGTCCAGTAGTCGACCACGAGCTGTGCGAAAAGAATGTCATGGGCATCTCTTTCCGCATAGCGGCTGCGAGAAAAGGTGCCAAAGCTGATCGGCAAGTCACCGGCATGACATTTGAAGTACTCGAGTTCCGGATCGCCGTAAGGGTGAGTGTCGGTGATAGGTGCGCCGCAGACACCAGTGGTATTGTAGTCTGGTTCCTGGTATGTGCGATTAAACTCGTAGAAGTAGACGCGCGGCCAGATGCCTGTGGACGCGGCGGCGATCGCGGTGAACTCGTCGCTGCAGCGGAAGCCTCTGTCTGTTGCGATGCGGACTGTAGTGTTGAAGACTTGGTTCACTGGCGTGTTGTTGAATGTTGGGCCTGTGCCCAGAGGGAAGTCGTCAATGTTTGCGAAGATTGCGGCGTTGGTTGCGTTGCTGTAACCCTGGTTGAGGATACTCTCGCTGAGATTCGTAGTCGGGATCAAAGGGATGAGAATGCCTTCTTCGTCTCGGTTCACACCAGTCATAACGATGACAGAAGATGATTGCTTGTTCGCGGCGCTTGAGTTCAGGTTGATATAAGGACTTGTTAGGTATGTGCCGTCAACTACAGGGAAGTTGAAGTTGGTTGGCAGATTGATGAGTGCCGTGGCATTGTAACCTTGTACACAAACGAGGACATCCGGTGAGCTGTTGCAACCAGTCTCGTTAAGGACCTTGGAGGTAGTCTCCGAGATAGCTTGCTGAAGCGGCACGTATGGTTGGAAGTATTGGCTCTGCAAAATTGCGCCACGGAACAAGCCGATGGCCTTGGGCGAGGCAAGAAGGGCTTGCACACTTTGAGCGCCTGCACTCTCTCCGAAGATCATGACCTGCTCTGGATCACCGCCGAAAGCGCTGACATAGTTTTGTACCCACTCGAGACCTGAAATCAGATCTGAAATCCAGTAGTTGCCGTTGTGGACACCATCATCGAAAGCTAAGAAGCCAAGAGTATTCAAGCGGTAGGCAATATCTACAACAACGACATCACCCCGTGAAGCTTGGTTGCCGCCGTCGTTGGTAGGATTGCTCGCACTGCCAGTTGCAAATCCTCCTCCGTAGATGTAAACCATGACTGGCTTGAGCTTTTTCTTTGGAGGGTTCTGAGTCGCTGGCAGGAACGTGGTCCAGATGTTGAGGAAGAGACAGTCGGTGCTACCATTGTTCGGTGCTTGTAAACATTCCGGTGCAGGGTCGATAGCAGGATTGGTGCCAGTAGCGTCGGTGTAGACACTGGAGTAGGTGAAACGTTCAGGCTCTTCGGCAAATCTGACGCCATGAAACTGGAACGTATAGAAGTCCCGATAGCCGATAAGAGTTTGCTGGCCAGCTGCCTGAGCTACCTGGCGAGGAGCAGAGGTGTCTGCGAAGATGTCTGTCGACGCCGGTGCGCTATGGGTGCACAGCGCCGGTAGCCGAGCTTTACAGTTGACTTTGTGGTGGTGGCCACGGACGTCAATAGCCTGGCATTGGGACCACTTGCGATGACCTCTCCAGGAGATCTGGCTTTTTTCAGTAGTAGCCCAGAAGAGTTGGTCTGGCGGGAAGTTGCCGGAAAAGACTTCGTAGGACAGAGAGCTGTTGAGGCCGGCGTTGAACTCTTGCTGCGGCGAGGGTGACCAGAGCGTCTCGCTCAGTTCAGCACAAGAATCAATTGCATCACTGTGAGGCTGTTTCGAAGCGAGTAGTAGCGCTCCGCTGGTCTTGCTGGCGTCGTTCGCTGCGAAAGATGTCAGCTATCATTGAAGGCATATCTTCACCAATGCTATTGCAAAACTTCGACACTGAGCAGTATGGTATGTGGCTAAACTTACTCCGCAAGTTGTTTTGAGCTAAGACCTTGATGTCTCCTAGTTGCTTGGGTGAAGGTATATGAGCTGCATTAGTCCGATATAAAAGCAAGCCAAGCAATAATGATGCCGATATCGACGGCATATTGATGATGAGTGTTTCAGCAGATTGTATGCCAGTATGTCAGCTCTCTTGCTTTATATCATTCGATCAACAACGCGTTCCCTACATGGTGCCGTGTTCCGCAGGCTCGTGAGGAGTACATGGAGTACTCGGCTAAATGTTAAGCGAGCCGCTTCTCGCCCGCTTTGTTTACAACGACCTCCTCTTATGGGCCTCGTTGCTACTGCTATTTGAACGCACTGTGTCGTAATCGCAGCCCTGGATATCAGACCAGCCACTGTATTTAGCAGTTCGAGCTTTGTCATTTGATTCATCTCATCTCCGCAGAGACGTGGTACAGCCTGAAGTCTGCCATCACCTTCCCGCCGTTCGTGCCGCTGTTGCCGTCATCTCACATGTTGATGCCATGAACGACAGATATGTAGTAGGTGATTAGCGCTACTGCTTGAGATAGACTCATTGTCAGGTACCGCGTCAAAGGATAATGGTCTCATACCTACAATGTACGATATCAATAGAACCATGAGCGACCGAAGAATTATCACCATGACAACGCCTTGAACTTCAGCTTCAAGAACTTCCCATCCTTACCCAGCGGCTCAGCAAGATATCCGCCATTGTGCACCATTCCTTCATCGTCCACCACCTCCGTCGAAAATTGACCCCAGACCGAGACCATCACGTTCTTCATCTCAAGCGTGGCCAGATTGCTTCCTACGCACATACGGCCACCACTACCGAAAGCCCAGAACCATTTGCCCATCTCACGTAGCTGGGCTTCATCCGCATCTAGCCAGCGAGAAGGCTGCCAGAGGTCTGGCTCAGGGTAGACATCGGGATTGCGGTGAAGTGACCATGCTTGTGACTGTACACGAATGCCAGCTGGGAGGTTGGCGAAAGAGCCAAGAGAGGCTGACGGAGGTGTTATGCGCGGCTGGTTGCCTGGGATGGCAGCGTGGATGCGGAGCGTCTCCATCAAGCAGGCGTGGAGGATGGGCAGTTGGTCAATCTGCTTGGCGTCTTTGCTGCCTTGCAAGCTGGAAATCTCTTCGCGGAGTTTGGTCTGCCAGGAGGCGTTGGGCGCGCGACTTAGCTCCCATGTCAGCCAGGTGAGGGTGATGCTGGAAGTGTCGAAGCCCGCGAGGACGTGGTCGAGCATCTCGCTTGCCATATCTAGACGGTGAGACTGGATGATCTGGTCTTCCGATGCGTCGAGCTGAGACTTTCCGGCATCTTTCAATATAGATTGACGCAGTTGAGCATAGACTGTAGGATAGTCTGCCGCAGACGTGGCAGGCTTCTTCTCGGACGCCATTGCAATCATGCTTCGCTCAGCTTTGTCGCACATGGCCAGGATCCAAGCCTCGATGTCTTGGTTCGCTTTTGCTACCCACGACGGCACAACTAGGCCCATCAATCCGATGCGCTTGAGCGATGAAGTCAGGTTGGGCAGCTCTTGCGGCCAGAATTGATATAATTGTCTAGCCTTGTAGTCCTTCAGAAAGTTGGTCGCGTACTCCGGCTGTCGAATGAAATCGCTCGCGTTCTCGAGCCCGAAGACATACGCAGCGACAACGTCCATGGTGATAGAGCTGAAAATGTCATAAACTTCGACAGGTTTATCGGTCTCCGCGATCGCTTTCAGTCTCGGTGTCAGTCGCTCGTCTAGTAGTATGTGCGAGATAGCGGCCACAGCTTCGCTGCTCTGCAAGGTCGACTTTGCGTATATGTTGCTCAGCATACGCTTCCGCTTCGAATGAGGGTTCCGCTCCGGCATTGCAAACATTGGTTGAACATCATAGTTGCTGAAAACGTTAGAGTACCAGTCTCCTTTGTCGTATCCGCCGCCGTAGATCGTGCGAATGCCGCCCTCGACACAGTTGACAGAAAGCTCGTTTGGTGCTAGACGGATGATCGGGCCTAGCTTGCCATGCGCTGCATGGACGGTAGGTGTGTCATTCTGCACAAGACGGTGGTACAAGATCCACAATGGCGAGAAAGAAGCACTCCAGTGAGCATTTGGAACTTTCGATAACGGTGATAGGAAAACGGGAAAGACAATGACGCGGTAGATGATAAGACTCAGCAACAAGCAGCCGGCGATCATAGGAATGACTGGAACTGGCATTGTGACTGATGGCTTGTAGTTCGCTTAGGGAGGTTTAGGGAGGTCCAAGGAGGATGCGATGAGTAGAAACAGAAGAAGCATGCCGAGCGAAGTTGAGCGATGTACTTGACTCACCCACATACTTTGGTAGTACAATGCGTTGTTACGTTATCCGTATCTCTCTTCGCCCAGAACATCGGCATCCCAGGGCATTGTTGCTCGAGTAGGAAAGTCAATTGCGGGGAATGTTACACCAACATGCTCTTGAGTGATAAGGAACGGCACGTGACCGTACGTCCCTTCCCCGGATTACAGTCATCGATTCGAGTCATGAAGTGACGTAAAGACGCAGGTGCAGGTGCCTGGAGATTTTGGAAATGGGGTCCTCATGTTTACAGGCTGGTGATCTTAATATATATCACTACTTCTTTGGCGTTTTTGGGTCTCTTTTACCACACAGAGCCTACAATGCCAACCACAGCACTAACCGACCTTCCACCTGAACTGCTTGATCACACCACCACCTACCTACCAACGGCGAATTCTCTTGCGAACCTGAGCCGGACCAACAGAACTCTACATACCTTTGTCGAGAAAAGCGCATGGCGAACATTCGCAGACCTGCACTTTCCCTCGCTATGTCCCAGGACTTCAACATCTTGGAATCTCACAGCACGAACACTTACGGGCCAATCGCGAGCATGGGACCGTCGAGCCTTTGTCGCGAGATATGTCGAGCCGCATGGCGACATCACAGCATTTCCCGGCCAGAGGAAAGTGGACCGATGGAAGCCACCGAGAGGACAAACGATTGGCTTCACGCCGCACATGGATGTTTATGAGCAGGATACCAAGGGCGGTGGGAAAAAAGAAGTACTAGCGTACAGCGCCGGAGCCGAAGTCTGCGTGAGGACAAGAGAGTGGCGAACTGGCAAGAACGGCAAAGAGAAGGACAAGGTCAGCTGGCAGACGTACAGGCCGCTCACTGCTTATGAGGGAAGAGACGATGTAACAACTGTACACCTTGTGCGACCACAGGTTGGTGACAAGGGCGTAAATATGATCACAGGAACGGCGAATGGTGATTTGCAAATGTTGACCTTGCCCGACGTCGCGGCGGATGACACCGAGGTGGAGAAGGTATACCTCACAACTCAAGGCCAATCGGTAAGGTCTTCTAGCCTGCTGCAGCGAGAGGGACGCCCAGATTTGCTCGCTGCAGAGGTCGGAGATTCGAAGATCTGCCTATACTCGCTTGAGGATGGCCAACCGAAGATCTCGCCAAACAGCCAGATAGACATAAAGGACGCAGCGCGAGAAAATGGCGATGTACTCAGCAAAGCATATCGACCTTGGTCGACAAACTTCCTATCTGGATCCCACCTTGCGATTGGACTCGGCCCCAGCGAAGAACCTATACACATATACACTCTTATACCTTCCGGCATATCGAGCGACTATGTTCGCAAGTTCACACTCTCCTCCTACCACGATCTAGAGGACCGGTCGGACGAAATTGCGCCAGGTGGCGTTGCTAGAAAGCCGATGAGCTCAGTATATCCGATCGTTCCACTACCACCATCTTCAGCCACTGGCTCCAGCCAAGACGGTCAGGTCTTCCTCTCTGGCGCCTACGATGGGATCATTCGTCTTCACGACCTGCGTTCACCGCGAGATGTGGAAGGCACATACGTTGATCCGACAGACGATAGCGCGATCTACTCTCTACTTCCCCGTGGTCGCGAAACCCTTCTTGTCGGCACCAACAGGCACAATCTTCTCAAAATCTTCGACATGCGTCTTGGATCGAAGTGCTACTCCTACCTCAGCGCTCAGCCAGCAGACACAGTCTCAACGACAACAGGTCAACAAAAGCAAGATTGGTCCCTCTTCCTCAAACCGCACAGCTCCTCCGCAAACGCTTCCAACTCACGCGGCGACTGGCGGTCCCGCCGCACAGCAGAAAGCAGCATCTATACCCTCGCATCACCCTCTGCATACTCGCCACACATCTACGCCGGCATCGAGAACAACGTTGTCGAGCTCGCATTCACAGACATTCTAGACCCTCACGCCGATCCATCTTACTTCAAACCTTGGAGAGTGGGAGCTAACGGCAAAGGGGAGCACGAGTGGAATGGCTGGAAGACGAAGGATGTGATAGATTTGGCTTGCTATGATCAGAGGGCTGATATGAAGCTTTGCGCTCAGAGGGGGATGGTCGAGACGGTACGAACCAAGGACCAGGAACTAGATGATGCGATTCCGGGACTGGATCGGCGGTGGAAAGTTGGTGGAAGTTGAAATGTGTTAAGCTATGAGTTCGACTCTTTAAGACCATCTCAAGACCATTTCACCACCCTCGACAAGGTCTCCATTTCTGTGATCAATTGATGTGTGAGGACCTGGAAATCGGATGTTCATCATCAATGACAGAGGAATCACCAACCCTAACCCTTGTTAGAGCTGGATTCAGGGCTGTGATTCGTCTACATCGCAATGACGCTAGTGGGAGCACCCGCAAATGCCATTCACTTCAAAACGCGCCTTCCTCACAACCACGATCGCGCCTTCCGAATTTGGCAAAAATATCGAATTCACTCAAAGTGACCTTTTTCGTGCTCCAGTGGCTTGACATCGGTGTGCGACTGTATCTGTAATACAGCCGAGAAGACTTGCTGGAGCTTGTTCTCAGCATCAGAAAGGCGATTCGTTCTACAAGACTACAGCCCATCGGAGTCTCTGTCCCTCGATGTCATACGCTTTTGGTCGTACGCTTTTGGTCGTACTCTCTCTGTTGAGCTCGTCCCATCTCCGGGTCCCATTAAAGCAGCGCATAAAGAGTCACGATATACCTTACATACATGTATGGAGACTTGAATCCATTGTCAGGGTACATAACCCTAGTAACCATACCTTTCATCTAGTGCATATATCTCTCTGGTAACATAAGATTGCGCTAGCACACCTCCGATGACCATCGTGTGGACTAGCAGGATCAAGGTAAGTTGCAAGTCATCACTGTTGACTATAACTTGATAGAATGTCGAATCGAGACAATCATCACTGGCCTGAAAGCCAACGAGCATCCAGCGTCGATACCACTGGTTTCTTTGGAGGAATGTAACACTCGATTGCGATCTATTGACCGGATATTGATATCGTTACTAAGTCGAACAGAATCGATTGGACGTCGGACCTAACGATGCTGACAGCACCCACTCTTTGGCTCAACATATAGGTACACGTACACAGACCCGAACCATAAACACCGCGAAGCTAATCCCTAAGGAACGATGGAAATCGAGTATCTACCTCGTGATCGAAACTCCATGGCCTTCCCTATCGATCGAGGCAAGACAGATCCTCAAAATCCGCCATTGCACAAAAACTGTGAGCAGCAACCTCCACGGCCTTCATCAACTTCCTACGACGAGGCAAAAAGATCAAAAGAAACTGCCGCTTCTGTGGATCGAACACAGTACCTCCAGAAATCGCGTGTTAGGCGGGACTCGAAGTGAACTTCAGTCTGGCGCTCTCCCAGGTGAGCTAAAGCGGCTTGATTCATGATGGGCTCGCTGTGCATTCAATACTAGTAGCTAGACGTTGATTCCACGTTTCCAGACGACGCTTTGCCTGCCAAAACCAGACGAGATGATGAGAGGGCCTCACGATTTAGGTTCAAACTTCGCACTGGTCTCTCAGCAGTAGGGCGAGCAGTACGAACCTTGAAGCTAGACCGCGATGGTAGGGCGCTGATCGAGAGAAGTCGTGACTTTATTGATTGAGAACATTATAGTCTATCTTTCAACCGCAGTCTTTCAGAACCAAGGTTTAGCTTTGTCACATCAAAACCACCCCAATATCCCAAGCATCCGGTCGTTCATTCAACAATCAACCACCGCGTCCCCGTCCTCTACCCCTCTTTCCTCTACCACCAGCACCGCCTCTGGCACCACCTCTACTGCCAACACCATGTAATCTGCCTCTAGGTCGACATAGCGTGCAGAACCAGCTCTCTTCCTCGCCAGGCATGATTTCCAAGTCCGTACAGCCCAAGTGGAACCATTCGCGCTCGCACTTGGGGTTGTCGCAGCCGACCATGTCGCCATATGAGCCGCGAAGGCAGTAGCAGTATTTGGGCTCCGATGGGTCGTCGGGGTCGGGGTCCTCATCGTCTGTGGCGGGAGCTTCGCTTTCTGCGCCTGGAGCGGGTTGGGAGTTGAGAGCTTCGCCACGGGTTGGGTTGGAGCGTGGTGGAGAGTTTGGAACTGGAGAGGCGAGTGGAGAGGCTGCGGATGACGGGGGCAGTGAGGAGGCTGCGTCGTCCAATTCGGGTTCTTGTTCTGGCTCGGGCTCACGTGGAGGGGAAATGTTTGCCTGTGGTGGTGATCGTTGTGATTGAGGCGCAGGAGACAGCTGGGAAGGCGTCGGCGCTTGCGAAGACAAAGATGGCGATGGCGAGTGCGTGAGAGCCGGTGCGGGTGGTGGTGAGCCAGGCGGCTCGCGCGAAGAGACGACATTCTTGTCATCAGTCACGTTTGCCATCTCTGTGTCTCTGTCATCATGGCGAGGTTCCGCCGCCGCCCTCCGTCTCTCACGATCGCGTGACGAGTTGCCACTTCGTTTCCGGCTCGGGGCTTGTCTGCTCACATTGCGACTGCCGGTGTTGCTGCGACGCAAGCTGCGGCCACCAAATCTGCCTTCGCCTTCGCTGTTGCTGTCAAGATCCTCGTCTGGGTCGTCTTCATCGCGGCCATGGTCGGGACTCCTGTTGAACGGAGCGATTTGCCTCATCAGACCACTCATGCTACCACCATGCATGGACCGCTTGTGGTTGGCACGAGGGTAGTTGGGTGTTTCTGAACCAGGTGTGTCTGCGTTTCCACGCATCGATCGAGTCGAACGTGTGCGGGCCATAGCTGTATCGGAGCCAGGCTCCTCTGCACGAGGTGTGCCTGTATTTGATTGACGGCTAGAAGTCTTCTTGGAGGAGTTTGACCGCGAAGGCACTGGACGCTGTGCTGAGGATTCCACATCTTCACGCTTCATCATGTTCTCTGGCGCAGTCTCCTCTTGCACAGGCTCGGGAGCTTCGACTGGCAACTCCTCTTCTTCACGAGCTCGTTTCTTGCCATTGCTCTTCTCCTTCTCACCATTTGTTTTACTTGACGCTGTCGTCGGCCTGCTTTCTTCTTGATCCATGATACGCTCGTGCCTGAGATTTGTACTGCTGGCTTTAGTCAGGCGGGCGCTTGAAGGTCGCCCAGTGGCCGCATCCACATTGGCAGCGCTGAACGTAGCTTGCAACGGACTAGCAGCCGTAGCTGGTGTAGTTTGGGCGCTGCTGGCATTCTTTCGCTTGGGTGGCGCAGGAGGAGCTACTTTTGCTTTCGTGGCCTTCTTGACAGGTTCAGCAGTTGGTGTACTCCTGGGCGTCTCTTTCTGGACCTTGCTCTTGGTACTTGCTTGACGTTCCATAGCTGGCGCACCAGCAACCTTGTCCACCTTCCTTCTCTTGACTGGCTCGCCATTTGTAGTTATTCCGAGACCAGTGGCGGACGCAGCTGCAGCTGCAGCCGCCGCCGCAGCGGCCGCTTTGCCTCTTGCGACCTTTGCTGTGGGCTTCTTTGGTCTATCTTCAAATTCAGAGTCGACAGGCTCGCGCTGTCTGCCTCTTCCTGTCTTCTCTTTGCCAGAATCTTTAGTGGCATCTCTTCTTGCTGCTAGTATTTCTGTCTCATGTACAGCATTCGCAGCTGCGGCCAAGCTGTTGGTGAGTGCGACGTCGCGACGATTTCTTTCGCTCGCGGCTGGCGGCAGAGGCTTAACCTTCAATCGATTGTCGCTATAAGCCCAGTGTGTCATGCTGCCGAGTCGTGCCTCCTCTGGAATCTCTTCTTCCACATGCGGAAAAACGCTATCGAGTCGCGACATCTGCAGGCTGAGCACGCGGTTGGCTTCAGTCAGGACGACGTTCTTCTCGTCCAGGTTCGCAAGCAGGTTGTGCGTGATCATCCTCAACTCGTGGTATTGTTTTCGTCTCTCAAGATCACCTTCGGCGTCTTGTGTGTTATCATCTCCAGCGACAGAAGCGGCCGTGCTGTCTTGGCCACCAGTGGCACCGTAGGGCGCAACGCCGTTGACCAGACTCACGTTGGCACTGCCAATCGCGCTGTTGGCAGCTGTGAAGCTCAGCATACCAACGTGTGCTCTGCCAGTATCGCTTCGTCTCGGCACGGGTTGTTCTAGCAGAGCGTCGACAGCTTCGCCCAGCCGCTCGTTCGGACCATGCACCTTCTGTTCCACCTCTTTCATAAAAGTCAACTGTCGCGCCACCTCTCTAGGCAACGCAGTGATAGCATCGGTGAAGAAGGTGAGTGCTGGGAAAAAACCGGCTGGCGCGTGGTCGTCCATGGCGGCCTCTGGACCCTGGCGCGCATAGGGTCGCGCGTAGTAGTTGGCAGGGCGGGTGGTGTTGGTGCGCACTGCGCGTCCAGAGTTGGTACGGCGGGCATTGTTGCTGCTTGAGGGGTCGCCGGCGGTGCTGGACATCAGCGATGCCTTTCGCATAGCGGCGGCGGAGGGAGGCATTGTCGGTGGAGGAGGTGGTGGTGTGTTCGCTGGCTAGGCCTCGGTGGGTGTCGCGGTGGTGGAGGATCTGTTAAAAGCACGCTCGCATGAGAAAATCACATGACAGCCATCGCGGAAAGAGACGCTTGTGAACAACTGGTAAGGCAATGTATGTGTGGTGGTGGTAGTGGTGGACGTGGGCGAGAAGAGGAAGAGAATGGCTGCTCGCTCTAAGCCGACAGCTTCGTCTCTCCTCACTCAACTTAGCACCAGCACGCCTCGCCTCGCGCCAACCAAATCCCGACGCTGGCGAAAGTTCACCCGTTATCGCAACGTCATCAGGGATCTTATCTGATCGAATACACATTTCATCTACACGCCTTTTGTCATTGCCTCCTCGTTAGAGAACGCCCTCGACCAGACTTTCATATGATATGCATTCGATTCTGTACCGGCCGCTGTACAGTCTAACTGGACAAGACGATCTGTATCGTAGATCTAGTGTCGCTCTGCTCGATTTTCAGCACATGCAGGATGCTGGTCTACAGCCCTCAACTATCTAACGATGCACCAAGAAAAGCATCTGGTGGGCTCAACGGGTAGATGCCATCTGCCTTCATGGAGCAGACCATCTCATCGAACTGCTCATTCGAAAACTCCTCCGTGAACGGTTCCTCCATGAACGGTGCCCACTCGGAAGGTGACAAAGCTGTCCCTGTATCAGCACGAGGAGTGACCTCCTTCGCCGTCGTATTTGAGGCCGCATCTTGTACTCCATTGGCAATGCGAGAGTTTCCATCATCAAGCAACTGCTGCCCGTCATTCAGGATTCGCGCATCGCTATCAGGCTGTGGTGATTCTTCGGTATTCCCCGTTGATCCATCGATCTCCCGTAGCAATTCTGGAGCATCAAGTAGTAGACTGCTCTCCAGAAAAGGATCAAGTCCGTTCTTGCTGATTTGGTGCCGAATAATGTTCAGAAGCCGAGCTTCCCTGTCCTTCTGCTCGCCAGTCGACGATTCCGGCTTGCGGCAGCTCTTGCAGACCTTCGCATCGGCAGTATTCCGCAGTAAGCTCTCGGTTGGATTGCGCTTGGATATTGACCTCGCCATGGCCTTGCGCCTGGCAGCTGTTTCAGAAAGGTCAATAGGACTGGTTCTGATGTGAGTGTGGGATGTTACTGACAAGTGGCCGGCTCTGTGCCTTCAGGATACACCGATTCATAGAGATACTTCCAAAATTCCAGCTTGTGCTCTATCTCGACTCTCCCCACGGTGGGGCACTCTTGCGTGCGGATGTGTCGTTGTGACTGTGGGTTACCGGTGCGCGACACTGCTGCATCATCTGCGACACAAGAAGGTGACATGCAAAAGTTGCTACACTGTGGCAGGTATGCCCTCTTAGCTTTCTGCGTGCTGAACCCTTCGCAACATTCGTTGCAATAGAAGAAATCGTGGGCAGTCTCGGCATGGCGTCTGCAAGAGATTAGTAATGTTGCGGTTGTTTGAGCGCATAGGGTCGCGTACAACAGAACCGACAAGAATGATTTCTTCGTGCCGCAATCACCCACAAAACATTCAATGCCATCATCGTTACCAGGAGGGCGATACGCGTCACGGCGATCGAAGAGACTGGATGGAACGGTTCTGCGCACGTCCGCCGCTTTTTTCCCATTACCCAACCAATATCTTTCGTCTAATGGCCCTGCGATGCTCATACGTTCCATCGCGGAACTCAGGCTACTCACCTTGGGTAAGCGCCTCGTTGGGGCATTTTCGCCGGGAATGACCTTCTTTTCGGGGAGTTCATGCAAACCGTCCATCTTGTTGTCTGGTTCTGATTTCACTCGCTGGGAAGGATTGCGCCCCGGGACTTCGCCCGCGACTTCATCGCATTCGACTAGAGTCGATGACGGATGCGGAATCGGCGCTACAGTCTTGGAGTCGAGGTCCTGGAGCTCACGGGTGGGTTCGTTCGAACTGTGGTCTGGAGTTCGAGTGTCAGACCCGATATTGATCGTGTCGCGCGACATAAAATCCTGATCGCTGGGATCCATAGTCGAAGAAAGCGACATCGTCGTGGTGGCACTGTTGTCGGAGTATTGTGGTGCAAAGTTGAGGCTGACGCTTGCTCATGATGGGCAGTTGTCTACTTATGGCTGCCCAGCAGGAGGGGCAAGGCTGGAACAAATTGTCCAGACAATTTGTTGGAACGCCACAAGCCGAATGATTGGCTTACAATTTGTTGGAACACCATGAGTGTGTAGATGAGCAGTCAACAGGAACTCCATCAATTTAAAGAATATAGACAATCAAGATTCCAAGGCACAAGTCATCCGAAATGATAAAGCACAGTTGAAAAGATCTTTAATGCCTAAAGGGTTCTGTCGATATCTTGGATTATTGGTGTACGTCTTGTCTCAAAGGAGGCTGAATCGTTCTTCCGCTAACCCATGGACCTTGTACGACTGACACCATTGCGAAGCGCAATAGAGGGTGTAAAACTCTCCGCGTCGCGTTCGGATCTCGGTGACCTCACCTCCCTCTCATCCAGAAATTGTATCCTCCGCCCTTCCTTCTCTTCTTCTTCATCCTTGTCAAGTGTTTCATCGCTATCACCTCCCAACCGCCAGACCGGCGTCTCAGGCATCTGCCTGCCTCTCGATGTCCCTCTCGAGACAGGCCGAGACACCCACGACGTCCCTCGCGATACCGGTCTAGACATCGAAACGTTCCTAGACCTCGCCCACCCGCTCTCAACATCCTCAATCCCATCTCGACTGATCACTCGCGAGAAGCGGTTGTGTCTGACTACACTGCCGCACCTACCCACATGACTATTCGGCGGCAGCGCCTCACTCATACTCCTCCTGCGTTCCATACTTGGCGCAAGCTCCATGATGGGCTGCACACCCCTCCACCTGTAGACCAATTCCAGTGCTGGAATACTCAAGCCGTGCACCACGATGCTGAACAGCACGAGGAAGTAGACCACCGGTCCCATCGCCCGAAGCAGATCCTCTTCCTCATGCGTCTCAGCAGCATCAAGCTTGGGGTATAAATGCCGCGCATGCTCAACGTAGAACACAGCCCCAATCCCGATAGGCCCAAAATACCCCATGAACAGCGCTTCCTGCCAGGACTTGACCGTATTAGGCATCGCCTTATACATCACCATCATCGCCGGAATTCGTCTCAGCAACAGCACCAATATGCCTAATGCAATCAAGCGCCCGGGCGTGATACCAGTGATCTCAGAGTCGAACTCGGACCACGGCAGGATCGCGCCGATGTACATGAAGCCGCCGAAGTTGAGCAGGACGTCGATTGAGGAGTTAACTTCGTCGTGCCGGGCTAAGGTCTCTTGCAGGTAGGTTCCGTTCCAGTTCAGGGCGGCGCCGGCGCAGAAGCAGGCGAGGAGGTCGTCGAGGCCGGCGAGACCGGTCACGCCGATTGTGAAGAGGCCGAGGGCGGTGGGGTAGAGGAGGAGGGATTCGGTGTCGATCCATTTTCTGCTTGGAGCGTTAGCATGTGTGCGGAGTGACGAGAGTTGTTGTACATGGAAGGATGTACTGACCGCTTCAGTGTGAACGTGACTGCGTACATGCTTGCAACACCAAGCACTGCGCCTACTATGGCACCAACCAAGATGAAATACAGCCAGCCATCCACGATCCAGGTCTCTATTGCTTTCCCTGTCCCACCACCAAGACGACCAACGTCCGCTGATCTACTCTCAATACGAGTATCAGGCTTGAAATTAACATCGTCTTCCGGCGCATGGCGGATAAGATACGTAGCGAGCAGCAGGAACGGAAACCCAAACCCATCATTACTTCCCGCTTCAGCCGAGATGATCTCTCGCAGCGCTCTTGGGACGTATTTGTCCGCGAAGGGGCCTTTTGCGATGGCTTGTGACAGCACTGGATCGGTCGACGTTACTAGTGAGGCGATGACCATGGCCGTGAGAGTGGTCAGTTTTGGGATCATAAGCTTGATACACCCGGTGGTGCAGAGCCACATGATTGTCATGACGGGTATCAAGAGGAGAGCCATGTCTTTCCAGCGGTGCCAGGGGTATTTGGCTGGGAGTTGGTAGCCTGCCATTACGAGTTGGACGCCGATGACTACGCGGGTGATGCCCTGTGATATGTCAGCGATGTTGATCAATCAAGCAGAGAATGGACATACCAGTGTGATGTGCTCAGTCTGGCCCTGCTCAGCGGAGCCCCATCGTTCAGAGTCGATGAACTTTGCAGCTATGGGCCCCAAGATGATGCCCACAAGTAATGCTGGGAGCGCTTCACCTAGGTACCATATTTGTTTGATCTTGACTGACCCGAGGCCATAGAGTATTGTGAAAGCGCCTGGAAGCGATTAGTTGCAAGGCTTGTTGGTCCGGGTGTAGGTGTTGTACCGAGCACTGCAATGATGATGTTGAGCTCGCTCAAATCTAAAGTCGGCATGATCGCTGCAGGATCGACTTGATCTTAGAGTGAAATCGCCGAGTGCTGGAGATGATATTGCTCGAAAGGCTGTAATGTTCTCGGTGATGGCACTGTGGCGTCGGGACGATGTTCGAAGGATACTCAAGTACGGCAAGAGACTGCAGCTGCGGACTGGTTGGTCTTTCAGGGCGACATGATGTAAGTAAGTAGGGTAGACGTGATGGTGGTACGTAATGTCGAGGAGGCTGTGAATGCAAGATGGTTGCAGGTCGAACGCTCAAGGACAAAATGCGCAGTTATGTAGACGGCAAGGGAACGGGATGAAACGGGGAGAAAATAGAGCATGATACAGTAGCCGTTGCCTAGCCATATCTGTGATCGCCGCAGACGAGGGATATATCAGTTCTGTCGTATCTCTCCACAGAAGTCGTGATAGGAGGTGGATATCTGAGCCCCAATTTGCGTGTCTGAAGGTGGTTAAAACAAAAGAAGACACACAGGATGTCTCGTGGAACGCGCTTGGATGGTCGATCAGTGATTCGAACATCAGACGACATCACTTTCGGGGCGTGGCCGCGCGTGACAGCGAGCACAGTATTGATGTGCAACGCTGCCATGCATTCTTGTTGGAGCCCTCGGTGGACATCGGACTGAGACTGGGTCTTGGTGTACAGGATGATGACTTAGGCTTAACTTGGCAGCACAGAGAACGTGGACGTGTCTATTCACGTTGTCATCTTTGGACACACCTTTGAGTCTCCACGTCGAATATCATAGAAGGTCATCCTCCAAAGTTGTGTTGAATTCCAGTCGTTGATACTGTACGTTGTCAAGTCTTCGTCCTTTGTTCGTTGGTGCCCATGGGATGCTCGGAGAGTACTGGGTAGTGTGTCGGTGTTTGTCGCCATGGATTGACGTTGGCCTTTGCCATGCGGCCAAGTTGCTACGCCCCTGGCAGCTCCGCCCTACAAGGCTCGTCCTGTTGCTTCAAGTTGCCGAGATCCGGAAGCCTCCTTGCTATACTGGAAGTTCGTGACGTCCAGTGGCCGGCAGCAGTCATAGCTGGTGGGGCCGCTGCGATGCTCAGACCGGTGCTCCCGTCTCGTCGTTCTTGGATGTTGGACTGACGGCGGAGAGCGGAAACTTGGCATTGGCGGAACCTTGGCACCGGCGAGTCAGTGGTGGCCGAAGAGTTCTGTATCTCTCTTGATAGCAACAAACTTATGAACTTGTCAGCGATTTCGGACCTTTCGCTTTGCTGCTGGAGGGTAGACAACTGCACAGCACGAAGCCTTTTCCATATATATAGAACTTGGTTTAGCCTTTCTCTCAGCTTCGAGGTATTCAGCCCGACTTTTTTGACATTTCTTGAGATCTTCGGACCCAGAGACCGCCGGACATGGCCTGAGATGTACGAAGTCGCATTTTTGGGATTACTGGAAGCGAGAACTCGCAATCGTCTCTACGCTGAGAGCGGGAGGTCGATCTTCCTTCAGACCAAGTATGAGGAGAGGTCGAACAAACGCTTCTGATGTGAATCAGCAAAGTTCACCCTCCTTGTCCCAATCTGGTCGACGACACAAGCGGCATGAGATCTTATCAGATTCGATCACACAGTCGAGGACGGGCGGATCTCACGTCTTGAAAGACGTCGCAGCAATAATCACTGAACACACTACACATATTGATAATCCGATTTGAAAGATCCATACAATAGTGTTCGAATGTCGCGATAGCTTCGGCCGAAACTATCCACGAGCGCACAATATCTCATCATTCATTTGAACAGGCTAGACATGATGGTAAACTCGATGTGGACCTTGAATACTAGTTCCACGAATAGAATTGCTGGAGTTTTCGTCTCCCTCCAATCGGAAGAATTGTCGTAAAGTGTAGTGAGGAGAAAGGCAGTCTGCCTGGCAACAGCATCTTTTCCGCCTTTTCCCCCGGATCCAAACACTTGGCATTGTGATATCCGGACCTGTTGCCGTCTACCACAGTTCACAAAGAAGGTATCCATATACTGGGACCGAGGATATATAAGAGTACGGACGAGTATGTGCAGTCGCGATGGAGTACGCTGAGACCAGCTCAAAATCCCTAGACAAACGTCATGTATTCTTCAAAGACTCTCTTCTTGTTGTTGGCATCTCCTCTTGCTACTTTCGCCGCATCAGGTACTTCTCAGATACCTGTCTTGCGTAACTTGAGATCGCCTCGACCCATTGCGGCTCGTTCATCACCAGAAAGAGAAAAGACTTGCCTCGTTGACAGTCACGGAGACCTTGCCACGGACGATTCTGAATATGTCATCTCCGCATTCGAAGAGTGCAACGACGGAGGTCGTGAGTATACCACGAGTAGTTCCAAGATACGCAGCACTGACATCGCGTAGACGTGATCTTCCTCCAGCAGTCCGAATACATTATTGGCGCTCCATTAGATCTGAGCAACTTGTCTCACGTAGACGTGGACATCCAAGGCGATATCACATTCACGAACGACACCGGTTTCTGGCAGGAAAACGCCTTCCAGTTTGATTTCCAGGACGCTAGAAGCTTCTTCTTGCTTGGCGGTGAGGATGTCAACGTCTACGGGGGTGGTGCCCTCGAAGGCAATGGCCAGCCTTGGTGGGACTTGTTCTACACCAACAAGACTGTTAAGCGACCAATTCTTTTTGCCACGGTTGGACTTCATGGTGGATCAGTTTCCGATCTAAGCCTCAACAACTCTCCCTTCTGGACCAACATCGTGGCAAACTCAAGCGATGTGGTGTTCACAGACATTAAGATTCGTGCTATCAGCCATACATTTAGCTTCGAGAAGAACACTGATGGGTGGGACATCATCCAATCTGATAACATTGTTATCCAGAACTCTACTGTTACCAACGGCGATGGTTAGTTCTTATGTCCATCTTGATTTGGACATTGCTGACCCCAATAGATTGCGTATCCTTTAAGCCAAACGCTACCAACATTCTTGTTCAGAACCTGTCTTGCAATGGCACACACGGCATCTCCGTTGGATCTCTCGGACAATACCCCGAGCGTATCGATATCGTGGAGAATATTCTCGTCCGCAACGTCTCTATGTACAACTCCTCCGAAGGCGCTCGCATTAAGGTTTGGCCCGACGCGTTCAACGAGAAGTCGGCAAACCTCAAGGGAGGCGGTGGTTCCGGCTCGGTCAGAAACGTGACCTACGATGGCATGTGGCTGGACAATGTCGATTACGGCATCACGATCACTCAATGCTACGGACAAGACGATGAAGAAGAGTGCTTCAAGCATCCTGTTAGTATTCAAAGCCATAACCTACTGATGGCTGCTCGCCAAACAAAATTGCTAATACATTTCCAAGGCACGCCTCAACATCTCCGACATCACCTTCAAAAACATCCGCGGCTGGACTAACCGAGTTTTCGCGCCACTGATTGCTCACATCGTCTGCTCCAGCCCTGAGACATGTTCCAATATCCGAGCTGAGAACATCGACATTCGGAGTATCAATGGTTCACACCAAGCCACATGCCGCAATGTTGACAATGCTTTGTTGGATTTGGACTGTACGGAGTGGAGCAAGGGTTACAACCCAGCCTAAGCTTTTTGTAGTAAAAACAGCATTGGAAGCGTAGGGCGATACTACATGGATGTACGCCCAGCAATCGCTTACGTGTCAGAAGCTGTCAAAACATGGAAGCTGGTTGCATGGGGCTGAGATCTACCAGACCTTTACGGATTGCGGTGGTCACGATTAAATATTGGCGAATGAATAGACGACGAAAATGTATGCTACGATAAAATGACATATTCTCATAATACAATCAATCATTGGGCTAAGAACACCAACTCTCAATATGACCTTCATCTTCTCTTGGCCTTCGATCCCTGCAATCGCTGCACCACCCGTGCGAGATCTTCACTCAGTGCCAATAGTTCGAACTAACAGCTTTGCACATCTCCCACCCAACATCAAGCGCGTCAACAACATCTTTCGGAAGTGCTTCTTTCTCCAGATCGGACAAATTCGCATCGAGATGTTTGACCGAGCTCGCCCCAACAATGATTGCATCACCTTCCTTAGCTTCAAGCTTTGAGTGATGCGCAAGCCACCTCAAAGCACACTCTGCCTCCGATAGCCCATGCTTACTGGACGCTGCACGAAGTCGTTCCAATGCATCGAAGTATGTCTCGTTCCAGTACCGTCTCCGAAACGCTTGCCCTTGGAAACGCTCCGGATCGAACCGTGAGCCGCCCTCGACTTCCGTCGTATCGCGATGGTAACGATTCGTAAGATAGCCGCCCGCAAGAGGGTTATAAGCGTAGAAGGAGATGCCGTAGTGTCGCAGGCAAGCAAAGAGCTCCGGCTCGACAGCCCTGTGAAGGGCGTTGTAGACGCCTTGATACACGTCTGGCTGCTTCCAGCCATTTGCCCGACAGAGTTCGCAGATCTGGGCAACTTCCCATGCTTGGTAGTTGGAGAGCCCGAGTCTGTTGAATAGACCCTCCGAGTGCAAGGTGTTCACAGCTTCGAAAGTCTCGGCAAAGGGTGTTGTACGATCGGGCGCATGGAGGTACCACATGTCCAGCTTGTCGGCTTTGAGGGCTTCCAGGCTTGCAGCGAGATTTTTGCGTAGCGCATCAGGCGTGTGGCGGAGGGTGGCATCCCAAGTTGCGGGCACAGCACGATCTGCTGTGGGATAGTATTTCGTGGCCATGAGAAGTTGGCGTGACTTCCAATCGAGCTGACCGAGCATGATCTCAGATGAGCCTTCGCCATAGGAGCTCGCTGTATCGATCTCAGAATGCCCGTGGGACTGGAACACGTCTAGTAAAGCAGCTGTAGTGGGGAGATCATGAACTCTGGCTTGTTCTGCGCCGGACTTGCCGATGGTCATTGCACCTGGTCAAACAGTAAGTCTTGTAGGTTATGGATAGGTGCTGGTATGGGGCAGCATACCGAATACGATCTTGATTGGAGCTTGCCTGATGGAAGCCATGGTGGATGAGTACACTGCTGTATTGTGAGGATGCTTGGATGAGGCGCCAAGTGGTGTCTTTGTTCGTTATGTGTTTGTTAAATAGCACTGGGAAGGACCGGGTTTAATGCAGGTGTTTGCACCAGCCGAAGCTGATGCAGTGCACATAACCTTAATCTTACCTTGCCTAGGCCGCTGCGGGTGGCATCTATAAGCTTACACTATTGTACGCTCTGCAGGTATGTATGTCTGTCGGACATTACGGATTTAATGCAAAGATCGGACATGGATAGAAAAACGCTCGACACAAGGTTGGAAGATGGATAGTAGAAACTTCATGTGACAGGCTCAGAACGAGCTCCCAGCTGGCGCGTTTGCACTGGCGCATGCTCGCTGCCGGCCATATCGCTCCTGTATTCATAAAGACGCATGGCGCAATCTAGAACTATGTAAGCGCATGTCCTTCTTGATCATCCGAGTAATTCCATACTGGTATTTCCGTATTTCTCCATTCCTATGCATCCGCCGTCGGTCTCATGCCATCTACCGAATTTTGGCAGACCAAACGTTGCATACCACATCCGCTGCTTGTATCAGCTTGCGACTGCTGCAAAGCCACCAAGCAACATTCCCATGCGTGAGCAAGGCGCGGAGGCTCTTAGCTCGACCGCAGCTCCCCTTTGCTGCCATTTTTCGTTCACCGCGTTTATCATGTACGCGTTTGCAGTAATTGTATTTGTCGATTTTTCAGCCTCGATCTCCTCTCATTGATTCCTGAAATTCTTTTTCTGGTAGAACAGATCCGTCCTCGAACTACCCAAGTTTATAATCTTCGGGCAGCCGTCTCGGTCCTTCTCCAGTCGCGTGCACTCGAAGCAGTAGAAGGCGTCTGAGATTCCTTCACCGCCGCACACGACACACTTGTTCTGGTAGTTGCCGAAGGAGCACTCGTCGCAGATGCGCACGAGAGTGGTAGGTCGCACGTAGGAGTCGCAGACGGGACATTTGCCGTCGCATTTGTCGCAGAGGCGGCCGATAGAGATGCCGCTGGTCTTGCGACACATGACGAGATCGGGGTGATGGCGAGACATTTTGGCGGTGTTGTGGAGGGAGTGTTTGCAATGTGTGTTTCCGCGTGAGTTGTGGCGTAGTGTGTTGTTCCCGAGGAGAGTCTGTTGTCGCTGGCAAGGCGTATAGAAGGTAGTTCGAGTTCTAGATGTTGCGATGCGCTTACAAACTGCCTTTCACATGCAAATGTTCGAGACGCGACTTCAGAGAGCGGAACTTTCCGGAAGCTTGGCTGCACCTCACCTCCCTGCATTCACTTCCAGCCCCTCGGAATCAAGTTCCGCACAAGCAATATGTCGCTGACTTATATAGATCAGTCCCGCAAGCGTTCTCGAGGTTCTGCATGTTCCAAATAATCTGCAACACAGATGGCTGGCATCACCATCCAAGATCTGAAGGTTCCGCCGCCTCATTGGCCGACGTCATGGATTTCGCCGGCACGGACAAAGCTGAATCGCTGACTTCGATGGTACGACTCTGCTCGGATCTTCATCCCTTTACGCAACATCAGCATCCAGCACCTCATTGTTCGACGCATTCGCAGCCATGATTCTCGACCAGATAGCGTGGTCGGATTGCTTCATCTTCTTGGTGTTTCTCGCCCCTCAATTGATCATACATGTGGGCCTTATAGAGACGGCGATATGCGGCATCAAAGCCCTGCCCTTTCTGGGTACGTTCCAGCAGGTCTGTCGATAACGTGTACCTGATACTGATCCTGGCGAAGTAGTGAAAATGCCTTATCAACTTGTGCGCGAGCGTCTTAGGCCTCGCCAGGAGCGCTCACCCTTCGTGCAACGGGCGACCCTTTTCCAAGACATTGTCATCCGAATTGTCAGGTATGCGTTTGCATGCATCCCGGCCAAAATAGGCAAAGTATTCTTCTCCAAGGGTGTTGCACTGCCGTTCTTCAAATTCCGAATGCTCCGCAACGGTATCATGCGCTGCCCTATCTTCTGGAAAGAAGTCAACCGCGAAGGCCTGAAAGGCATTTACATGATCGACGACGAGACGCGACGCCCCGATATCGTAGTATACTACTGCCATGGCGGTGGATTCTCTATGGGATCCTCATACTTCTACATCGAATTCCTCATGGCCTGGATTCACTTGCTTAAGTCTGCTGGATACAGCAACCCTGCACTGTTTGCCCTTGAGTACACCCTTGTCCCCGAAGCAACATACCCGACACAAACGCAGGAAGCACTTGCCGGCTACAAGTATGTCCTATCCATCGCACCCGACCCATCGCGAATTGTGGTCGGTGGCGATTCTGCTGGAGCAACGATCATCCTCAGTCTTCTCCTCTGCCTCTCCAAATTCACCGCGCTCAAAGACAAGAAGCCCGGACTCGCCGTCATGATCTCGCCCTGGACCACCATCATCTCGTCTAAGAACGAGAACACTCCGTCGGACTACTTGAACGCAGAAAGTCTACGTCTTTACGGTAGCCAATACATCGGTGCCAAGGCATCACCAGAAGACGCTATGGTGTCACCTGGACACAACAAAGACCTGACTTGGTGGCGGAAGGCGTCTCCAACCAATGGCTGGTTCTTCATCCACGGATCTGAGGAGGTCTTCGCGCCAGAGACAAGGGACCTCATTGCTTTACTGAGACAAACGGGCGAAAATGTGGTCAGCCACGAAGAGCGAGGATGGATTCACGCCTGGCCTGTTGTCAAGTTGTTCTTGTGCAACTCGGAGAAGGAGAGACTCAGTGGGCTGCACAGCATCGTGGACATGGTCAAAGAAAGGGTTCCCCGGAATACTTCGCGCTAAAGCTAAGCCAACTTCGTACATGCTGATACCAAAGCTAATCACATCCGAGTCTCTCTTCGTCAAGGCATGGTTCATTGGCCAACGACCCCAACCATGTAAACTTCTTCCATGTCATCACTGACCCGCTACGTTCTGATTACCGCCACGAGCAGCAGCATCGATCTCCGCGGCCAACTGGTCTCTTCCAACAAGCTCCGCCCACGTCTCGCTGTCGACAAAGCGTCCGCCTGGGGTCCTGGTGTTGTTCAACCAGGAACGAACCGTATGGCCGGCTGGAACCGTGGATGTGTTCCGGTTGTGTGCGTCGAGGTTGGCAGCCGTCAGGCGTGTACCTCCGACCGCTTGTGCGGAGGTGTCGGGCTCGTTGCGTTGTTCTTGGATCGACATTGTTCTTGGTAAAGAATTAGTCATTTGGTTATGAACTGAGCAAGAACTGAGCAAGAACTGAGCAAAGACTGAAACCACTCACGATGATGTAGGATCGTTCAAGGGCCGGTACTTTGGTGTGCTTGAGAGGTGAACGAAATGTCGTTATGTTTTCCGAGACTTGATCACTTTGATATGGAACACAATCAAGCAGACTCGAGCGGACTTCCAGGCCTTTTAAAACCATCCATGGGTTGGTAGACATAAGCGCTAGCCCACCTCGACGGCAGAGCGATGGCATGATCTTTGGATCTCATGCGCCCTGTTGCGCGCAGATAGTGAAAATATCTGTTGTTTCGTGCTGGCTGATCAACGAATAGTCGCCAAATCGCCCAACCCTTGCTACATGGAATCTCCTGCAACAGCGGGACGCTGCATGGTGAGCTGCAAGGCGAGCTGCCCGGCGAGCTCCACGAATTCACCCACGACCTTTGACCGTCTCGCTTACTGTTGATTTTGTGCACGCTAAATGTCACTAATCCCTGCTTATGAAGAAATCGTAACCGTTTCGGATGATATGTGCACAATGTACCACGACAACACACGATATAAGCCAGCACATTGACTAATACTTTTGACACTGCGTCATTGCTTCGAGAAATAGCTTTAAGCCACGCAGCCGTCGGCTTCCCTAGTCTCTGTTATGCTGCAAGTGTTTTTAGTTCCCGAAGCCCAGCTGTCACAAGGCATTAAGGCAGGATCGAAAGCTCGAGCACGTATCTGATCGCCACCGTTGACGGACGCACAACGCCTTGGGGTGTGTCTACGCCATTGGCAGGCGCCGACCCGGTCTTGGGATTGGCCTAAGACGGAAAGAGGCGAAGCATTCCCCTAAGGGCCTGATACAAGCGTGATGCATGGATTCTCTCTCTGCATCTCCCTAAGGGCCTGATACAAGCGTGGTGCATTGATTCTCTCTCTGCATCTCCCTAAGGGCCTGATACAAGCGTGGTGCATGGATTCTCTCTCTGCATCTCCCTAAGGGCCTGATACAAGCGTGGTGCATGGATTCTCTCTCTGCATCGATGTTGTTTGCCTTCGTCTCATCACTCCTTTCCCATTGTGACCGCATCGAGAGTAGCGACAGTACACCCGCAGAATCGTGGCCGAGACCCGGAGGCGGGCGCTACAGTATGCCCTGGTCATCGCCACATGCACATGTGCATGACAGGCACAGGCGACACCGCGTGCTGCCAGATTGCTGCGACCCTGCAGGAGCATTATGGTTGCTTAGCTTTGTTGTTTGCCTTCACGTCTGGCTCATCACTCTTGGGCGTGGATCCGGAGGCTCCCAATGACGCTCGCGTGGAACGTGCCCCAGCTCTATCTGCTTGCGCAGCCTCATTGCGACCGCGCTAGAAACACGGAAGCTCTGCAGTTGCCAAGTGTCATGCCTTTCCATGTCACTTCTAATGCAGGAAGGGAAAGTGAGGTGCAGGAAAGGTGCTGATGGTGAGTTGGGTGTCTGGCCTGGCGAGCCTGGAGCCGTGGTGACCCGGGCAAGGTAACCTAGTAGGATTACCCGTGTGAAGCTGCTATGTATGGCCTCACCGTTTGATGGTCACGTGTTTCGCATGCACTCCAGCTTTCTACTCCTACGAATCGAGATCGGCTTTCGACACCACTTTCCACCGCATCACTAAGGAACCGCACATATCGATCGAAGGAAGCACTTAGACTGTTCTGGTATGAACTCATTGCTTACAAAATATGTGTTCTTGAGATACCAGTACGTCTATCCCAGAATCTGGTTAATCAGAACCCCAACTCCAAGCATATCTCCCCAGCATTGCCCTACAGACTGCTGCATAGCCGTGACCAGAAGGCATGGGCCGCATGGAACTCGATCGTGACATTTCCTGCACACTGCTAATGGCCAACCACTCCCGCAAACCACTCCAACATCTCCTGATTCAAATACACAAAAGCGCCAACCTGACAGTGCAAATGAGCTCCCATCTCAGCCCCAAAGCTCTTCAGCGTAGCATTCGAACCAATCTCTTCCACGACCCGAGCTGGCTGTCCGTCAAAGAACATATCTTCGGCAGCTTCACCAATGAAGGCCGGCATGCGAATCTTCTGCGCCACGCCATTCGCAAGCGTCATAGCCTCGCAGATCTTGAACGCTTCGTACGCAGAGTCAACGCAGAAGGTGTACTTCAGATCGTCGTGGAACCAGCGGCGGGTTGTTGACCATGATGATGGATTGTCTTCGAACAACCGGTCGAATTCAGCAGCGTCACCGCGCGCCCAGGCATCTCTTCCTTCGGGGAAGATATTCATCGCGGTCTCCAGCATGCTGTAGACTCCATCGATACACATCACGGCTGCGAGTCTTGGTTCAAACGCAGCAGCTCTTGCTGCAAGGTAGCCGCCCAAGCTCATGCCGATCAGGCCGATCTTGTCTTTATCGATAAAAGACAGCTCGTCCGCATTGTTCGCGAAGATAAAATCCACGATAGGAGTGACGGCTTTCTCCCATTCTGCGACGAAGCCTTTGCCTTGATTGACGAGTGTACGATGGCCGGGTCCTTCGTAGATGACGACGTTGTAGCCGCGTTCCAAGGCTGGCACTGCGAAAACGTGATAGGTCTCTTCCATGTTGCTCTCGAAGCCGCCGCCGATTATCAATGTCGGTCTGGAATTCTCCGCGGACGCTTTAGCAGCTTTGAAGACGATAGCAGGCATCGTGAATCCGTCCGCATCGATGTTGTAATGCTTCCCCGGAACGTCAAGCAGAGCGTTAGCCTTATCGAAATAGCGTCTCCACAGCTCAAAGCACTTGACCATCCTCGGATCGTTCTTGTTCCCATGCAAGAAAAAGTCCGCCACGAAGAAGTAGTGACTGGCTCTGAAGTAGACATTCCGCAGAGTGACGGGCGAGTAGGATTCTTCTTTCGTCTCGTCGATAGTGGACAAGACTCGCTCTGCGAGTTGGAACCACTCTTCGTACCAACTGTCGAAATCGCCGGGTTTGATCTTGGGCATGATTCCTAGGATCTCCGTAATGTCTGCGCCGTTGTGGGGAACGGAGGCGAGGGCGCGCATGGCCTCGTAGTGGAAGTTCAGGTCTTCGTGGAGTTGCAACATGGTTGGTCGGTCTAAATTGGAAGTGTGTTTTGGTCTTTGGTAATGAACTATCGATAAAATGTCGATGGAACGATGAGATGTTGAAGTGGGTGCATCATTCTGACTTTGATATCTTGGACAGCTCTTATAGCCATATAGAACGCTCGGCCTGCGGTGTCTTCGGTATCGCGAAGCATTCTGACCGAGACTGCAGTATGTACGTCTCTTGCGGAGGCTGCTGACATAAAGTTTCCAGTCAGCGCTGAGACGACGGAAAGTCCGCGGACTCTCCGCTTCACATGTCACGTGAACGACAATGTGCTGCTACGCGGACAATCCATGGTTTTACTACTCGAGTTTCTGCGGAAACGTCCGAAGACTGATCAGCATGCACGACATCTCCGAAAGCATACTTGCTATGGAACTCGCGCAATGCGAAAAAAAAGGACTCTCGATGCGTCAATACCCAAACGAACGCTCATCTGCCCCATGCCCATCCGCCGATTACAGCCATCGACAATCACCGCTCAAAAACCCCGGATTCCTCCAACATCGCCTCCACAGAATCACCAGCGTGCTTGCTAGCATTTCAAGGCACGCTTTCTCCAAGACTGCCGCAATGCGTAGAACAAAAAATCTCAAAGCGCCAGCCACTGCTCAATCAATCGCTCACCACCAAAACCCCCACCCCATA
>Ga0265797_10000515_pt1 | contig 69808 bp, 52 predicted proteins | sample P2T30metagenome_FD_192433 | JGI IMG/M metagenome (GOLD analysis project Ga0265797, IMG submission 192433) | Plant litter microbial communities from East Loma Ridge, Irvine, California - P2 T30 | ecosystem: Environmental > Terrestrial > Plant litter > Unclassified | place: USA: California...
CATGGCATGGCGTTTCCTTTTTTGGGGGGGGAGCATTCATACATACAAAGATGTATTGATGGGATTGGCAAACGCTGTTGAACAGCCTAGCGAGCGATGAGCTCGTTTCTCCTACATTTCTTTCTCGATATGTACTATAGTAGAGTGAATGGTTTTCTAATATGCATTTTATTTCGGATGGGAACGAACAAGCAAATTACATCAAAGAATACAAATGCTTTGATATCCACTTTCCGAATTCGAGTAGCATCATGAAACAACTCTATTCACACAAACACACACCGTCCAATCCCCATTCACCACTCCCCCACCTCCCCCTCCTTTGCCCTCCCCGCGCGCACCACCTTATCGCAATTCAACAAACACAACGGATCAAACGCGCGCTTGAGCTGCCTCATCGCATCAACGGTATTTTCCCCTAGTTCATGATTTAAATAGTCGCGCTTGACGAGGCCGACGCCGTGCTCCCCTGTTGCTGTGCCTTCGAGCTCGATGGCGCGCTTGACCATGGTGTGCACGAGGTGTGAGGCTTTGGCGTGTTGGGTGTGGCGATTGTAGAGGATTATTGCTTTGGGGTGTTAATGGTGTGGTGGGGGTAGGGTAAAGTGAAGGGGGTAATGGATAAGGGGTGATAAGGGGACTTACAGTGAAAATTCCCGTCACCGACGTGCCCGACTATACTAGCCGTCAACCCACTCTTCTTAATATTCTCTTTCGTCTCCTCGATGATTTGTGGGAGGCGGGATATAGGTACTGCGACATCCGTCGTCCAAACGCCCATGTCGTCACTGCCATCGCCCTGCGCCATTACGCTCCACAGCGCTTCTTTTCTCGCTTGCCACAGGTCTTCTTTCTCCTGCTCACTCTTCGCAAAGTCAAAGGACACGGAGCCAGCGCGCCTAGCGAGGCTCTGGACTTGTCCGATTTGTTCTTTGACTGAGGACGGGGTGCCTGCGAATTTGAAAAAGAGTGTGGGCGCATTGGCCCATGTGCGGTTCGTTTGGCCCGCCTCGTTGATGCAGCGCATTTGCACGTCGTCGAGGATCTCGATGGCGGCGATGGGTACGCCTGCGCCCACGACGCTGAATACGCAATCTGCAGCTGCGCGTATGGATGGGAAAGCGCAGACTGCGACGCTGGTGTGTTGGGGTTTCGGCGTGACTTTCAGTGTGGCTTCAGTGACGAGGCCGAGCGTGCCTTCGCTGCCGATGAACATGCGCGTGAGGTCGTAGCCTGCGGAGGACTTGCGTGGTCGTTGGCGTGTCTTGATAATAGTGCCGTCGGCAAGCACGACGGTGAGCGAAATAACCCAGTCTTTCATCGTGCCGTAGCGATACGCATTCGTGCCTGAACACCCGGTACCCACCATGCCGCCTATCATTGCGCCCGGACCGGGATCAGGCGGGAAAAAAAGATTCGATTTCGCGAGTTCTTCGTTGAGGAGTTCCCAGCCGACTGCGGGCTGAACAACCACATCTAGATCCTCCTTGTGCAGTCTGACAATCTTGTCCATGCGGCTGAAATCAACACACACGCCGCCCTTTGTCGCAGCAAAATGCCCCTCCAGACTCGTGCCCCCGCTATACGGCGTAACAGGAATCCTGCGCTCATGGCAGATTTTCATTATCGCGCTGACTTCCTCGGTGCTACCGGGTTTGATGACGCAAAAGGGAATGTCGCCTGGCAGCGCGGCGTGCGAGGACCATGACGATCCGGCGTGCGCTTCGAGGTCGTGCGGGTCGAGCGTAATGTTCGCTTTGCCGACGATGTCGCGGAAGTCGACCCATGCGGCTTCCATGTTTGCTTCGGAGATGTTGTGCTTTGGCGGGACGAAGTCGGCGAGGGGCGCGGTGGAGGCGTTGTTGGCTTTTTGGGGGACGGCGGTGCCGAAGTAGTAGCCTATTCCTGCTGTGATGAGGCATGCTGGTGGTGTGTGAGTACATGATTTGGTGTGTAGGAGATGGGGAGAAATAAAGAGTTACCTGCTACTGTCGCGAAGAATTGTCCTCGTGCTGTTCTTTGCTGCAGCGACTGGATGCGGATCTGCTCTGCTTTTTCCTTTTGTACGCGCTCGTAGATACTCTCTTGCAGTTGGAGGTAGAACGGCTTGTCCATGTCCGAGGGTTTCTTGTCACCACTCGCCCATCTCTTCTGCGTCAGGCGCCATGATGCTGCTCCATTGACTCTGTTTACTCCCACGCCTGCACTGCTCAGGCCAACAAAGGCTCTCGGCAGTCCTCGTAGCGACATTGCGACTATTGTCTCGGATGCACCATAGCGGGCGGCGAGATGTGTGCGGGGACGGGATGTTCTTAAGCTCGCGCATCTCTTTGACGTGCAGTAGATTTTCGGAACGGTTCCGGGCGGGCGGGTCGCAGCTCGTGGCACTCTACCCCACAGTTGCAGTCGTTCGATCGACTGCACGGGTTACTTATTGAGGAGAGATTGGCAAGTCCCGTTGGATTACTGAGACGTGATTGTAGCATTACTTCTGCAATGAGCTGTACATCACATCCAGAGCGAGTAGTATCTAAGCGGCACAGTGACATATCACTCACACAGCAGCACGAAGCAATATGATATCAAAGTACGAATAAGAATATGCATTTGCTGACTGTAGCGAACTGTACGAGGTATCTGCAAAAACCAAATCGAACTCAAAGCCAAAGCCAATGATATCCAAACGCCCGTTCCAATCCAAGAACGACGTATGTATCCCAAATGCGCCCAAAAGACCAATGCAGCGAGGGGATATAAGCATAAAGTCATAAATCATGAAACCGTACTCCATGCTAGAAACGCCAAAGTAATGAACAAGAAAGATATGTACGGGTGTCAACGCGGCACCGGACTCGACATCCTCAACAGCCGCGTCTTGAACCATGTAATGAATCTGAGCCACCTGCCCTTCGCCGCGCGGCTCTTTGTAACTTGTGGCGCAGCACCGCTCTGCTTCTCCACGTCCACGGTTGTGACGTGCTTGGGCAGCGACTGCGAGTGAACCTCGCGGTGATCCGAGTACTGTCGTCCACCGACAGAGGGTCGTGGCGTCTTCTCGTTGTGTGCGTCGGATACGCTCCTTGAGCGGTTGTAATCGGTCCTGTCGTGTGCTTCGGACCTGCGCGTCTGCAGCTCATCGCGCTTCTGCTGGCGGCGATACTCGCGCTCAGCGGCCTTGTATGCTTCCTTCTCGTACTTGGCTTCTTTAACGCGCTGATCGGACTCGAATTTCTCGCGCGCGGCTCTTATCGAAGCTGCTCGTGATGCAGCATCAATCGGCGAGTCTCGTCCACCGCGGATAAACCGAGTCGCGTGATCGAAGGACGTGCGAGAAGACGGTGATGTAGCCGTGTCTATCGACTTGAGCGTGTCGCCGCGTGCCCGCGACGTTGCAATGGGCGAAGTGAGAGACACGGAGGACTGCGAGTAGCTGCCCGCGAGTCGCGTGCTCGAGTTGTTGGAGTGGATGCGTAGGGAAGTGCCCTGCGCAGACGACATGGAACCGGATCGGCGGGAGGGGTCGTATGCGTTCTGGCGCCTGCGGAACTCGTCGTCGGTCATGATATCGTCGCCCTCGTGCTCGCTGCTGGGCTCTGATGGCGGCGTTGAGTGCGATATGGGCGAGACGTACGACTGCGGTGTCTGACGGATGGGCGGCAATGGCGTGGGTCGCTGCAGTCCGCCGGATGAAGTAGAGAACTGCGAGGTGTTTGACGTGGAGCGCGTGTGACGATGGCGGCCGTTCACAGGCGTGAAGGTGACGTCTGATATGGAGCGCGAGTGGCCGCCGCCGTACTCTGCGATGCCCAAGCCCGCCAGGCCCTCGTTCTCCGCTGCGGGCCGCGACAGGTCAAGCCCATTGTTGGTGTCTTTCGACGACAGCTTGCGCAGGTACGGCTTGATCTTGAGCGGGTGTGAGGATGAAGGCGCCGGCATTGGTCCGGTCCAGGCAGAGGGCTCCTCGATGACCTTGGGCGTCTCGGAGCGGTGAAAGGTATATGTGGCTGCGCCAGAGCTGCGACCCGGGCTGAGCGGGCTTGTCACGCTCGAGGCAGAGTGTCCTCTCTTATGGAGACGCGCATGGCTCGCAGGCGCATGCGACGGCCGGTCCCTGGCCATGACGGCAGATCGTGATCGTGATGTCGACGACTGTCAGGGCGTGCAAAGTGGCAGCGTGGCAGCATGTCAACACTAACGACGGGCGCTGGTCGCACAATCACCAAGCCAACATGACTTCACCACTAAGAAGTTCCAAGCCCAGAGTCCGCGGAAGCCGGATCAGCGTGGTTGGTAACTTGGTAACAAGATGGGCTAGAGAAAGTGGGCCGCAACTCCAGTCCGGGGTCAAACTCTGTTGATCGATCCAGCAGCTACGCGAACGCGTGTCAGGCTGTCGTCGCGCTGATGATCGCTGGCTGGCGCCTCGGAGTTTGCGGCTTCAGGTTCAGGTTCAGCTTCAGGGTGGTTGACACTTCACGTCGTAATCGATGCACGGCAGTCCAGCACTCAGCACACCACACGGGCGGCGAGAGCATGCTTATATGTATGCCATGCCGCCCACACGCTGCGTGCTAATAAGCGGCTTATCGTATCGTATCGTAGCGTTCCAAATACACGGCGACTCCGCTTGCTCCGCACCAACGATACCACCCGCCCGCAAGCTCACGGATGGACCAGCCGTCCGCGAGCGAACCCACACCTGCAACCGCTCGATAGATACTTGATAACTTACTCGACTCCCCTCTTTCGCCTGCCACGCAACAAGTGGCACAGCAGCTCTCTACCGCAGCATGCCCAGCTGACCATTCTAAGGCATCTCAACCCAAGCCCCGCGTACCACGATGCCTCGCTAACATCCACCGGTACTCTCGGTATCCGATGCACTCTCCACGTTCGTGTGGCTCGTGATAGGCACGGCACGAGTTAGATCTCATCTCATCTTACATAGTCTACGCCTCCAACCGTCCAACCACCTAGCTTACTTCACTCTCATCGAACCCAGATTGCGCCTCCCAACCAGCTAAGTACTGGCTTGTTTCGATGTTTACCGACTCCATGCAGTCCCTTGTTTCGCCCACTGCGGGGGAGGATCGAGATCCAGCAAATTCGTGGGAGCCGCTTGCGCAATCAATTCGGCCACGCCTGGAACATTGCGAGATCTGGCGACTGGTGTTTTACCCCACGGCTACCATGCGACGCGGGTCTATCCTCCAGGATTGGTCGGCACCGCGAGGCTGACTAATTTGTACCTGCCAGTTCGAGTCTCCGTCTCAGTCTTGCTACGGCTTTGAGTAAGAGGTCGAATACATGTAAGCACTCTGAAGATGTTTAGGATATATGTAAGACTTGTGGTAAGTGTGTGAGTGACTCTCCGGTAAGCGGTTGTAGTTCGTCGGGGTGTCTTACACATGTGCTCATGTAGGATTACAATAGCGAGGAAGAACTGAAATGTTGGACCTCATCACGACATTGCAAGGTTAAGGTAGCAACGTCACACTACCACATGTTGCAGCCTCGTTTTCAATCTTATCGGTCGGTTCTAGCGCCAGTCTCCATGACCGCACATTGATCCTAACACTCAACATGACACTGAATAAATTGTCAATTCTTTCATTATTCGCTAAGACAGATCATTTGGTCAGTCGTCGCTTCTTCACAAGTGAATACCACCAGCAGTTCAGATGTTTCCTGTCATCCACCAACGAGCCAAGTATCTTCAGAACTCTTGCAATTACGAAAACACGTCACGAAAGGATAATAATATGGCAATGCCATAACGTCTGTCTATACCTCGGATCGACGTAGGTGATGTAGATCAGCTCGAGTGTTCACTAATCTGGTGCTGTCTAGTCCTGCTCTAAAATGAGCAGCAAAGAAGGTATGTACAACTAACCCCTAGTTATCCCAAAACTTCATCGAACATCCCCATCCAGCAACCCATTCATCTCCTCAACACACATAACATAACACAAACAACACAAACGCAACACTACCCTTCCCCAAAGCCCTCCCCAATCCTCGTAACCGGCGCAGCAGGCCGCCGCATCTGAAAGGTGTATCTGCGGCTGAGACGGGCAGGATTGGTCTGCCGTTTGGGGATATGCGTGCGGCGCCTGTCGCGGTGGTGGATGTCGCGGATGGTGCGGTTAAGATGCTGACGGAGTGGGGGGAGTGGGTTGGTAAAGCGGTGATATTGACGGGTCCGCGGGCGATGAGTATGGCTGAGCATGCGGGGGAGGATACGAGGGAGATGGGGAGGGAGGTGGAGTATGAGGATATTCCGATGGAGGGGTTGAGAGAGGAGTTGGGGATGGCTGGGTTGCCGGAGCATGTGTTTTTACATCTTGCTACGCTGGCGAGGCTGCTTAAGGAGGGGGAGTATGATCGCTGTACGGATGATGTGTGGGACATATTGGGACGGCTGGCGGCGAGTATGGCGGGGACGTTGAAGGGGTTTCGGAATGATGGGCCTGTGATGGCGGATGGGGAGTGAGGTTAGTAGTCGCGTGTTGTTGTGGTTGGACTGCGAGTCATGAGGACGCTGGAAAAGTTGGAGAGGAATAACGTATTAGTGGGAAAGGTCTCGTTACATCTCGATGATGAAGGGACAAAAGGAAGGACTGCGGGTAATGTTCATGTCAGGTGGAATGCTGAACACTAGAACACATTTAGAATTAGAATTAGAGTAACGTTAAATCGAGTCACGAAAATTCCACAAGGCAATAGCATATCTTTTGAGACGGAACATTCGTAGTCTCAGAGTACATAGGTAGGGCGGAACAAAGCCTTCGACCAAACCAGAGCCAGCACAGCACTTCTTGTCCGAAAGCCGTAGTAGCCTTGGACATAACCGTATGCCCTTCTCATGCCCCATCTCCTACCCAATTACCACCCAGCGATCGAGCTTTCGACTCAGATGATTTCCAACGTTCACCCGACATTAGCCGGTGCTTTGCTTCGTGGCGCAGTCTGTCCTGTCGTATACATTGACTCATTGCTCAAGGAACAAACGCACGCATAAATACTGCAAGCCTCCTCGTCGAAAGGGAAGGATTACTTTACTGCATGTTTGCCAATCTCCTGCGCGCGATACTCGAAATATTGTCCAAGAAGCGCGCTGTCGAATGACAGCACGTCGATCTGCCTGATCAATTGCAATTGTAGGCATCGTTAGATAGTTTGGTTTCACAGAGGCTTCTACGCTTTTGCTTCGTATGCTTCGCGAGGCAGTACATCCGAGCAAAATGCCCAGCTTGCCGTCCTTTTTACCACCAGACCAGCTCGCGCGAAGAAAGAAGTTACAGGTTGAAATGCGGTATTTGGACAAGAGGTTCGCCAGCCTATTATTGCTCACTCGTCGAGATAGGACTAGACTAATTGATATGTGTAAAGGTTGTATTTCAGCTGTGACAATATGGGGTGCAAACACCGTGCGAAAGCACTTGACGGCAACCCGCTGACAAACGACGAGATGGGAAGAGTGGCAAGGAGACACTCTGCACAAGAGTGCGAGAAGTGTAGATTGCGTCTCCGGCTTGTTGAGAAAGAGTTAGGGGCGTTAGATGCGCGCATCGATGCAGCGATACGCACATACGCACAATCCTCCAACTCCACCCTCACACAAAACATAATAAAACTGCCCCGCGAATTGCGCGACATCATACATACCCATCTCCTCCTCTCCCTCCCACATACCCAACGCCACGCCATCACAGACACAATCCTCTCCGCATACCCCGAAGCGCCGTCCTGGTGGACTTCCATCGGCCCGTTGCCGCATTACTTGGACCCCTTGTACGCGCCATTACAAGCGCGCGAAGAAATACTCACGGTGCTAGCGAGCGGAAATGACGCGCTGCATATCTGGGGTGGCTTTCGGCCCAGGCTGGACGAGCGGTTTGCAAGTGTGATGGCGCTTGGGACGAGGGTGCCTGCGAGTTGGTTTTTCGGGAGGTATTTGAAGATGAGGATTAGGGTGGGGGATATCAGTAAGATGTCGCTTTTGGATGGGGATTATACGCTGAGCGAGGCGTTCGTAGCGCATCTAGCCTCGCTGCTCCAATCCATCCCAGCGCACAGAGTTCAATATCTCGAAATCGAGTTCAGACTCAAAGGGCTGCGATATGTGGAGAAAGTGGCGTTTAGGAAGGGTATGGCGGATGTGATTAGGGAGTTGGATGATGGGCGGTGGAAGGAAGTCACGGTGTATTGGCTGTGGAATCGATCATAGTTCTTCTTCCATTTGGTCGGAGCGTCGCCGGGTGGATGTTAGACCGCCGTAGTCGGACCACGTGAGGTGTGTGCCGATTGCGGCTTCGTATGCGAGGGTGGTGTTTGTCCATTTCTTGCGGTGAGGTTTTGAGGACGGGAGAGTGGAGGAGGGGTGAGGTGCAGATGGGGTGCTTGAGATGGCTGAGGAGTGTGGTCTGAGAATTGTATTTCCGTCCTCTGGTATCTTGTTCTGAGGCTGAGGCTCGAGTCGCTTGATGGATCCGGGTGCTGAGGGAGTGGCTGGCTGGTGTTGAATGAACCCCACCGCTGCTTCAGATGTTGCGGGTTGCGAAATCTCTGGTACGACACCTCCATCGACTTCAATCGGCTTATCCTTCGTACCGTCAAGCGTTTCCACTGGTATCGTAAACTCCGTCTGCTCCAAAATACTACTGGACTCTGCATCCGCTTCTCGAAAACGCTTTGCGTCGACCGGACTCGTAAGAAACTCTTCGTCAGTGATCTGCGTGTCTTGCTTAGTCTCCTCACGACCTCGCTTCTCTCGCTGCAGTTGCAATTTCGATTCGTACAGGTCCATCATCTCAGCATCGTGGCGGAAGGTGCTGTCGCTGCAATGTGCGCCAAACAAGTTTTCCATACTAATCTCTGGCGTCCATCTTCCCTCACCGACGGTGCATGGGAACACATCTTTTGGCTGGAAGGCTGCGACGAGCTCGCATAGCTCCGAGTATGATGAGTGCCGGGAGTATGGAAAGCGAATGGTCCGGTTACGAGGCTGCTCGATGGTCGCGATCTTCGAGGCGTTGGTCGACAACGCTGAGACGAGCGTCTGCAAGGAGGGCTCCGCCTGGCTGTCGCTGCCAATTTTCTGCAGTTGCACTTCGAGGTCCAATTTGCCATTGCCGCCCAGAAGTGTTTGTTGTAGCAGTGCAAGCACCTTGGACAGAAGCTGTTCATCTTGTATCGTCTTCGCGCAAAGCTCCATGAGTTTGCCGACAGTAGCGGCGTCCGCGGTCTCAAGCTCCTCTTTCTGGTCCATGTCACCTTTGCCACCGACAGCTCCTAGTTCTGCGAGCTCGACACCGTCCGCCCGAGTGATAATTGGTATGATATGTACGGCCTTCGCATCCTTGTCGTCATCGATCACGCGACAGCCCATGCCGCGCTCGCAGCTATGTATGCGAACATTTTCCTGCGAAGTAAGACACCCAGGCTGAATGTGATTACCGTTTCTGAAGCCACACAGCGCGGGTGCTTCGCGGACTGCAAGCCCAGAGTCGCGCAGAGACTTGTTGTCAGATGGCACATTAAGCCCAATTTCTCGCAGCTGTTTCCTGTCTAGTGTCGAAAGTGAGCCGTAGATCCGAGCGCGGTAATCGTCTAGATGTATCCTTGACTTCAAGAATGTAGAGAGTGCAAGCCAAACGTTCTCGTAGCCAAATGTCCACGAGTGGAAGTAGAAGATGGTATCCTCAGGGTATTCGCTGACTTTTGAGAGGAGTTCGTGAATGCCTTCAGCTTTGCTTTGAAACTCCCTGTATGGTGCGCGCTTGGTTGCAAAAGTCGTATCCAGATACATGCAGTTCAAACAGCGCGTGCCGAGCGTGTAGGGTAGCAGTATGGGATTCTGGACTAGAGAATTCACCCACCAAGTTTCCGCCCGGATATCGCCTGTATACAAAACTGCTTTGCCATTGCCCTCGATCAGAAACATAACCGCGCCAACGCAGTGGTTTGCATCGATCAGGGTCACCTGTATAGAGTTGCCTGGTGCCAACTCAATAGTTGTTGGTGCATCCAAGGGTAGAGCCTTTGCCAATTTGCGCATGCTGCGATCGTATGTGACATTGTGAATCTCTAGAATACCTTTGGAAAAGTTGATTCGGTAGTGGTACTTTTCTAGGCGGAGCAATATCTTGGGACGTGGTCAGCCATGCTCCCATGTTTAGGCCGAGGGTGCGAGCAACTCAATTGAAATCATTAGGCTAACTATTTGAATGGTACATGGCAATCGTACCTCTTTCGTCGCCGCTGACATGAACACAAACGGTGCTCGAATCGACTCGAGTCCGGCAAGATGGTCAGAGTGAACATGGCTGAGAAAGCACGCCAGAGGCGCCTTGTGATCTGGCTGCTGCCGAAAATAGTCAATCCTGATTTGCGGAAATTCTATCAAATGCTGTTAGTACGCTATCTAAATTTCTGACAGAGTCGTCAGAGTCGTGATGTAAGCTGGGTACAGTATGGGACGTTCAGTAGGAAAAGGGTGTGCAACAAAGAGCAGCAAGACTCACCAGCTATGATTCCCTTGAACGTGGACATTCGATCGGCTTATGGCAATGCGTGTGTGTCATCTCCGATATATAGGATGTTGGAGATGTAGGCGTGAAAGGTGTGCATCGTTGGGGCCGTAAGTAGAAGTGTGGCGTTTCGGTGGTCGAAGTAGCAGTCGATGCTGGGCTTTCGCAAAGTGAAGGACGACAAAGGCTAGCGCGGCAATAGATTCCCTTGCTCAACGTCATCCCGAGTGCCTTCAGCCGAACGCGTCTCTTTCGCATCACCACACTTTCACCGTAGACTGCCTTCCCACAAACTCACGATGAGATCGGTTTGCGCGCGTAGAATGACGCAGCTTACTCATCGTACGATCTCCGCTTTTGTCCCGCCTTGACAGCCTCACACGCGCCACGACCACGACAACGAAGGGACAATCTGATCAACAACGGAAGTATCCTTAGCATGGCCTCCGCAATGAGCCCCGGAATTCTCACGCCTCCTGCCTCGTCTGTCGCGCCATCACAGCATGCATCGCCACTACCTCCACCCCGCAGACATCCACTAAAGCCAGGCGGACCCAAAGAGAGCGAGCTGATCCGCTACCTGGACCACGGTATCAACAACGTGCAAAAGCAGGTTGACAATCGAGTCACGAACAGGAAGATGCAGCCAGCTTCAGGCGAAGAGGCAGGCTACAGCGAATTCTTTCAAGTCGCAAAGGACATAGATGCGTTAGTAGACGTGGTGTGGGTCTCAGGAACGCGTAGGCTTCCCCTTCCATTGCGCTATAACCATGGGCTGACATCTATCGCTATGCAGCTAATCTTCAGATACCATATCTCCTCAATATCGCCATGCTCATCACCGATTACCTCATGCTATTTCCTCCCACACAACACTCTACTCAGGCTACCTTTGACCTGCTTTTCAAGCTCGACGAGGCATTCGCATCTCTCCTCATGGGCCACGATAGTGCCACCGGCGAACCGCTACCAGGTTTCGAAAATGGTCGAAGTGTATCCACAACCGACAAAGTCCGACTAAAGGGCATCGTGGACCGGACGCGACTGACAGTCGTGCGTGTGATGAGTGGGGAGAGTGTAGTAGGCGATGAGAGCGATATCGGCGAAGCGATGGACACAGATACGGAGAGCGAAGTGCCTCGGCAGCAGGACACCGTGAAGTTTGAGGGCTTCGAGAATAACGATGACGACGATGAAGATGATAACAATGAAGAGCGTAGCATTGCACGTGTGTACGAGAAGACTATAGGAGAGCTCGGCGACGTCTTAGGCGGGCCGCCCATTGGCATCATCACAGACGACTAGGGTCTGAATGGGAAAGACCGGTAGCGGAGCGGACAGGGCTTCGTGAAGTCGGGCAACAATGTCGAGCGTCGATACCAGATGCAGCTTTGCGGCGCGATAGCAATTCGCTAACCGCGAAGAACAAGAGTGAGGTGCACCAACAAGCCAGGCAAGAAATTTTCACTTTAATTTCTCACCACTGGCATCAAGTCAATAGCGTGTCTCTCGTATCCATTCGCTGTAAGTTACAGATGTGTAGGCATTATACGTGGTGGATTGCGCGGATCGAGTAGGCTGCGTTTTTTTTCTTCATCTCATTTCACATCAGCTCATCCACTCGACGCGTGGTCTCATGCTGCAGGACGTACTGCGAGAATCATTGTATCAGCGGGCAGACCGCGTGCAGTACAGTGTCACGTTCATGATTTTGAGTACCCGTGGAAATCGCGTTTCGAGATTTTGCACGGCAGGAGCGTTTGTCGTGCCTTCCTCAAATAACGCCGCTACGTCACGTCACGAGCGCACGCGTTTGAGCACCGAATGCACGCGCTCACTCACTCGACATCGACACCTCCAAGCCGGACGCATACAGGACGGCTCCTAATATCGGCATCCGACCCGAGACGCGCCAATTGTACGATAGCGATCCAATACCTCGTGTGGCACTCAATGGCCTGAATTGTACATTTTTACTGCAACATGCCGACGTATTTTGCCCGCGGGGTGACCGTACGTCTCGGCGCGCAGCCGCTCGCGGAGACAGTTACGCCCAAAATCGTTCTTAAGAAGGGCGACATCGCGAAGGCGCAATGCGAAAAGGCTGAGAAGAAGCTTCTTGGTAGTGAGCTGCTGCACGAGCGACGCGTCAACTTTGCGAACGATCACGCTGGTTTCGAGCTCAATTGGCTAGGAGGCGCGCCATTCATGCAGGTCAAGACAGGCGGAGATTTATTTGAGGAAAGCAGCGACGGATGCTGGAAGTTGCCTACTGACACAATCAACCCTTCACACCTTTGGCGAGCGGCTCCCACCAACAGCAACCAATCTGATAGGGTTCGGAGCAAAGACGACGCGCTTGCAATCAGTTTGCACGTCAAGTTGTCAGACACGACCTTCATATCTGGACTGGACTCCAATAACAAGGTGCACCTCAAGATCGATGTTTTCTTCAATGGAGAACTGTCAAGCTGCCTTTTCGTACCGCTGCATGACATCCGCTCCAAGGCCAAAACGTACCACCAGCTGTTTGCCGGTCATCGCATCGACTATCTTGCAGAGAGGCCTTGGGTCATCGTCTCGAATCACAAAGGCGATTCAAGTGGCTGCGATACGAAGGAGCCTTGCCTCCCTGTGGCGAAGCGATGGGATGAAATCTGTCGTGCTTTGGGGCGGGAAGCAGACAAGCGAGGACAGGACAAGAATGGCAACATGCCACCCACCGCAGAATTCCTGAAAGCGTTGGCAACCATGCAAATGCCACACGAGGTGCAGGGTATGCAGAGCTCGGGCAAAAAGACATTCGGCATCATCGACGTGGTAATCACTGCGGGTGATGGTAGGAAGGTTCGTGTTTTGCAATTCCTGTTTATGATCACTGCTGACATGATGCCCTCGCAATAGCTTACTAGCAATGTAAAATACCTAAAAGCACCCCAAAGGATGGCCGACGAAAGCTATCCGATTGTTCCTGATACCGGCAAAGGTGAAGAGTTTGGGCCGGCCAAAGAGAATGATGCTGCAGCAGGAGTCCCTGGTGCCATGGCCACCAAAAACACCATGGACTTGGATGCGGACGGCGAGAGCGACTCCGAGTACGAGCCTCCCGCGAAGCGACGGGCCATAGCACCGCAGGTGGTATCCCTGCGTGGCGAACCAATTGCCCAGATCCCAGTCCTCTCTTGCAGCAACTCCATGCGAAAGTCATCATCTTCGCCAGTCAAGATCTCCAATGGAAACTCAAGCATACCTGCCTTGGGTTACCAGAGTTTCGCTCGCGGCTCAGCAGCATCTCCTGAACGTGGCCAAGCTCGTCAGCTGATGTCTACTGGACACAAGAAGCCCGACATGCCTAGAGTGCCGCTTGCCGGTACTCCCCAGAGTTTCCCTGCCTTTTCTAGCTCTAGCTTTGGTCACGCACATGCCCCGCAGGTACCGTCGTCACCATACAGCTATCACTCTTCCACTGCTCTCCTTGGGCTAGCGGAGTCACCTACCATGCCCATGACTTTCGCGACTCCAGGAGACATGGCGTCTTGGTCGAGCCCGGTGCCACAGCCCTACGGAAGTGCCTCTCGAATGCCGCACTCTCAGCTGCCATCGTTGAATCATGTGCGAGGACCTATGGCAATGGGGGTCTCCTCTAGCTTGCCTGAGCTACCGCGACGGGGCTCAACGAGCTCCATAGCAGGCTCACACTTCAGCGCACCAGCTTCTCTGGGTTACCGATTCTCAGCCCATGATAGACGACCCTTTGCAAGCTTCGATTCGCCAGCGTCCCTATCGCACATGGCTTCAGCTCCACTGCCCTTCGATAAATACAGCCGCGAGTCACTAGGTGGACTGCCTTTGCAGTCTTCACCGTACGAACGCCGATTCTCCTTACCGCAGTCGCTGCCGCCCATGGGCATGTTCAGTGTCCCTACCAAGCCCCGGCTGAGCCAGTCTTCAACCAAGGGCTCTAGGTCCGCGAGCCCAAACAAGCGACTGGAAAAGCTAGCCATCAAGCGATTGATCATCATGGGTTCAGGTGTGCGGCCTATCGTTGACCATCTCTGGTCTACGCCACAGATAATCGTGTTGGGAAAGGATCGTGACACAATGCACTCAACCGATACTTCACCGTTGAGCAGTCTCAACAGCTCTATGTTCTCGAACACAAGCTTAGGCTCATCCATGACGAGCCAGCCATCAAGCAAGACAACAGCGCATACAGAGACATCGATTACAGCTTCACAGTCTCAGAGCTTGAAAGCGGCTTTCACTGCTCCGCGCACCGCAAACACCCTACTCCGTGCTCCAAAAGTCGAGACTGGAGATAAGTTATCGTACAGTTCAGACCTCAGCTCTCCGCCCTCGTTCGCTGAAGATCGCAAAGACAGCTTTCTAGACGCATCTGGCACCGTCAAGATGAGAAGATTACCCTTCAAGGGTGTACAGGAGTTGGCTCGGGCTGTGGCTGGTTCTGCTGTGCCGCAGCGTCGTGTATCAGCAAACAACAACATTCTAGGCGTGCAAGGCCCAAAAGCAACAACGTTCTGGCTTGAAGATCCAGAGGAAGTGTTGCGTGAAGCTGCCAGACTGCGACGCGCGAAAGCACCCAACAGGCGCAAGAGAGACCCTGTGTGCGCGGTCGAGCACACGACCGTTGCTCCGGTCAACAGCGCCCTAGACGCTTGCATCCCGCCTTCGTCTTCTCCGCTATCGACAGCACCAAGCAGCCCCGAGTCCACTAGTGGGCCAGAGGCTCTGAAGAGGCCCACAGCTGATATCATTCAACTCGACGGCGCAGGAGATCGCAAATCCTCCAAACCTTCGCGTCTCAAGACCCGTACTCCGTCTCCCACCAAGAAGCTCACCGCATTCACAACGCCCGATCTTCCGCCGATGACTCCCTCCACGCCCCAAACTTCTCCTTCTTCTGTCAGTAAGAAGCGCAAAGCCATGGGTCGCTGTCTTCCCAAGACACCGCGTAGTCCCGACCGCCTCAAGACGGTGGGCAATCCGCCGCTGAATCAGGGTTGCGTCATTGCGTTTGCAGAGAGCGAGGAGGGCGTGCTACGGCAGGTTAAGGGCGAGAGGCTGGGCATATTCAAGGAGGAGTACGTGGTTCTCGCGACGAGGTTCTTTATTCCGGGAGGTTAGAGGAGAGGGATGAGACGAGATGTGACGATATGTGTGGGAGTGGGAAAATGTAAGAGACTAAGAGTACTTGTGGGAGATGATGTGTTATAAGAATTATGGAGTGTTGTGTGGAAAAGCGCATGTGTATGGCTCATTTTGACATTACGATGTACGCAAGCATAGATCTGTACCATCACAAAAGGGAGGATGTATATGCCACGATAGAACACTTGTATCAAGCAAGTACACTTAATGTGTGAGATCTCAAGCTCATTGTATGGGAGCCCTCGAAGGCTCCTGCGACTCACGGCCAGCGGAATGGAGTCGCGAGCAACACCATGCCGGTATGTATGAGAAAAGTGAGATTTGTGCGCAATTGACCGTCCTTCCTATGAGCGGACATCTTTCTACTGTCACTTACCTTCACATATCACGTTCATATCCTGAAGGAATTTGGTTATGACATGTTGATTCCTTTCTCATTGTTGATCTCCTGTCTACAATCAAAGATCCAAGAATGGGAACGAGCAGTGCTCAACAACATGAAGTGCTCAACCCAACCGAGTGAAACGAAAAGAAGGTAAAACGAAAAAGTCGTGCGCGTTGGCTCTCCAACGTCTACTGGTAGGAAAGGGTGTGAAGCGGCTTAGGAGAAGGCAGTGCCGCTCGAGAGTGATGTCGCGGAAGGGGAATGATAACCAAGGGCGATGTTCGACGAAGCATGCTGTTCGCCATATCCTCGCTGGAAGATGATGCCGTTTGGTGCTCAAGAGGCAAGAGGCCTTAGATACCATATCGAGAGAGGATACGTGCCAAATGATGACGAGGTGTAGATATCTCCCGAGATGTAAGAAATCGAGTGATAACAGAAGTGTGCGCCTACAAAGGTTGTGACGAATTTTTTATGAAGACGAGCTTGCGATGATCAGCGTGGACATGCGAAATCGCTTGATGTAGAAGGCGGCATGAGCGTGCTTGCTCGCTCGCTCGACCCCAAGGCTAGTTCGCAGGCGGCGGCTGGTTTTCCTGGTCCTCGCTCTTCGGATTGACATGCTTGGACGGTTTCTTCCTCTGTCCTCCACCCTGTTTGTTCTTGCCGATTTTACCGGACAATTTTGCATCGAGTTTGTCCAGTATCTCGGGTCTTGCCTTTGTAGCTGCAGCGGCTTCCTTTGCCTTCCTGGATCTGACTCTGTCCCCCACATTGCGCTTCCATCGAATGTAAATTTTGGGGTCATTCTCCAATACCGCCTTGAAACCTGAGTCCACCAAGCAAATCTCCGCATCGACCGCTTCTTGCAACTCGCGTCCCTCGGCAGAATTTGTCCGGGCTTTGATGAATTCCGCTTTCTTTCGCTGCTCAAACACTTCGTGTGGAGCGAGCTTGACGGCCATAAGATCACCGTTGGCGTCAAGCTCGTCGTATCCCTCTTCCAGTTCCTTAATCAGCTTCTCGTTGGTGTCCACAGCTTCAGCCTGGGCAGCATAGTACTCTATGTTGCGAGCTTCGTCGTTGAAAGCTTCCCACCGAATCTCTTTGAACTTCTTCTCTCCGAGTTGATTGACGAGCTTGTGGGTGCGCGAGTTGGGGTGCGTGCCGCATCCGGGTGAGTTGATCTGAAATTGCTGACCGCATCTTACATGCAGACCGTTGACCGAAATTCATTCCAGACAGTAGACTATTGTTGGCATGTCAGCTTAGCTCGAAACCCGATGGCTGATTATCAACTTACAGTTGTGTCCTAGATCGAGACAACGCTGGCTTTTGTCGTGTTTACATGTCGAGCAGTGATGCGACTCCTGCCCCTTCTCAGCGGTACGGATATTAAGGAAGTCCTTGTTGTAAATCGCGCCATTATAGTTTGGCCCGAACAGCTCGGGCATGCCTTTGACAAAATCGTCCTGCCTGTAGATGATGTCTGTAGGATCGTGGAACCCCCAATCGTACGTGTATGTAACATCTCGAGCGGTAACTTGTGTCTGGACAACGTAAGCGCTTGAGAATCCAACCAGATCATGTATAATACTTACGATATTCGTATTCAGTTTGAATACTTCTGGTTGTTTCGTCTCCCTACGCCTCTCGGCATCATCCCTTTTCTTCTGGGAGTTTACCATGACAAAGTATCGCCTCTGCCACAAAGTTGGGAAACGCCAATTCCGAAGACTTTGAGTGAGTTGAGTTGTTGGTCGGCGGTAATGAGAGGTGGATGCAGATGCTATACTCAGCGTTATTACCACCATAGGTCGCAACCGGGAAGTGATATTGCGCATAGCCACTAACAAACGCGTCCTGAGCTCCGCGACGCTTCTCCGGTATCTCAGGTAACGTGCTGCAAAGACAAACACTCAATTCATCCCACATCGTTGGCAAAGGGTACCTATGGTACCTTTCACCCACCATCAGGTGTTGAAGCCTTCGCCCCTCGCTCCTTATCTTTGCCTCTAGTCACACAATTCGTTCACCCAAGACACGTAGGACACGTACTATGAGCTACGATAAGTTGAGCTTAAACAATTGTATGTATTAGAAAGCATTAGTCGCCGCTAAGCTATCAAAGCCACATTACTCTGGCTCTATAGTTCTCACTCAAGCTAGATCTAGAGAAGTTCAAGTGAGGTATTCATGTCGATGAAGTCATTTCCGGTGTTTCACATTGGTTGTAATATTTGCCACTCGTCTTGACATTTATAACTCTCCACATAAATATGAGGTCGTGCAATATCAATTTCAACTTGCGAGTAACATCACGCGCTAGTGCCGCTCAATCATTGCCCCGGGTCGTATTAGTAGCTCCCAATAATTGCCCGTTCTCATATCTGTGAGCGTCAAGCACTCTCTCCACACTCACATTCACATCGCCCTCGAGAGCTTTAAATATAGAAGACATCCCACAAAAAAGCAAACACGGCCTACATTTGCTCTAAAGTCTAAACTGTATCGACTATAACACCCACTACGCCACTGTCACAGACGGAACTCCTCCTCAGTCAGAAAGCTTCCTGCGTCCTTTCACGCAGTCGAAGCTACTGGAAGCCCGTCTACCTTTATTAGTGTTTGTCGTAAGCGTTTTGCAGTACACAACCGCTCGGAACACTATTTAGCGACCATTCGGTTTACTAGGACCTCAATTTGTATCTGAGACACACTTAGTACTTCCGGCTTGCCCTCAGAAGATGTCAGCCGCATGATCAAAAGTCATGGCAGCTTACATGCGATTCAAGGACATGGTGAAGCGGAAGTTTCATGGTGTCGCGCGTTCGACTACTAGGGATGATAGCACCGGTCACGATCCTTCTCCAAATGATGTCGACTACTCTCGGTGCCAATGGGATGTCTTCCAAGTTATACCTCTGAAGACTTACAAGGACCTTTTCCTCTCGCTTGCCTTCACAGCAACTGTGTCAAAAGCCCAAGTTTTTGACCTGGTATGTGGAACGTACCATTTCGCTGTGTCTATCCGGGCAACGTTCTCCAATGGCAGGCGAAACGACTTCATCATCAAAGTTCCGGGTCATGGCACCCAAAAGCGATGGACACCCGAAGATGCGTACACGCTCGAACGAGAGGTCGAAACAATGCAGCTCGTTCACTCGAAAACGCAGATACCAATTCCAGAGATCATGGCATGGTCATCCAAAATCGACAACGGCTTTGGGTTTCCTTACATCGTTATGCGCCGTCTTCCTGGTAAAGATGCGTCGGAAATTTGGTTCGAGCAGCCATACGATCCCGACACAGCCCACGAGCGCTTGCCGATACTCCGCCCTGGGAAATCGGAAGGAAGCGCGTAAACTTCTTGTACTCGCTCGCAAAGTTGATGACTGAACTCGAAACGATACAATTTGGCGGTATTGGTCTTCCCCACCTGGAAAACGGTATAGCGCAACCTGGGTCTGAGGCAGCATATCCCGTTGGCGAGATGCATGTATGGCCGTACGCAGACGATGTACATGCCATGGACACTCGCCAGCCCTCAAAAAACACCGAAGACTACATTATCAAGGGCATCAATGAACTCAACCCTTTTGACGCGAGCCGGGATCCCACTGGCACATTGGAGCATCGTCTGGGTGGACATGCGACGTGGGAAATCGTATTCGGGCATCGAATGTTCCATGACCCACAAGATGATACGTTCGTCTTGCGACATGCCGATCTCGACTTTCAGAACATATTGACGGACACGGACGGGAACATCACGGGCATAATTGACTGGCACAGCTCTATGGCGGTCCCACGTTGCATTGGTCATGCTGCTGTCCCGCTCTTCCTTCGCTCTGACTGGTTCCCAAACGACATCACTAGGCGACCGCACATGATCTTTAGCTACGACCACTATCGGGAGTTCTATGGTGCGGCTATCGTAAAAGTTGGCAATCCCGATGCCATTTACACCACTAAGTCGGCAATCTACATGGCCGCATTCGCAACAATGTATGAAGGCGGCGGTATCATGAACTTCGCGCAGAACGTCTTGCACGCCATTCCGTCATTTCGACGATCCGTTGTCGATTTCCTGGGATTTCTCGGTCAGCCGAACGGGATGGATATTTGGCGGCCATTTCTGAATAGGGACTTGAAAACAATCCTTGAGCCAGAGCTCCCACACATCACTTGGGATGATGTCCAAGCTGACCTGGCTGCGCGGGAATGGATGTCTAGTTTTGATGAGATGGTCGTCTATCATGAGTCAGGGTAGACTAAGTTATTTCTGGCGGTTCGATGAAGAAACGTAATGAGGTCTTACTTTAACGCTGCCATGGCATGACAGCGAGGGGCAAAGCGTATCGCCGCATGACAGCGAGCTTGTGAACTGCTTTGATGGATCAAGAGTGCTTACCGGTACTGTCTGCAGATTTTGTGCTGTCTTTGAACCACGCATAGATAAAGAGGTAGCATAATAAATTCAAGATTCATTTCAAGCCGTATCGAATTTACTGTACTAAATATGGAGTCGAGCTTTTGGCGAAGTAGCGTGTAAGATGAGGCTGGGAAGTTGAGCGATCCGTGCACCGGCTAACAACTTCCGCCGTCGCCACCTACGCTCCGTCGTTCTTTCCCCCACTGGACAACATCAGAACCACCAGACAGCGTGCCTCTGTCATGCCTTTAACGACTTGGAGAAAGTTACGGAGAAACCCTCACTACATGACCCGAAACCGCAAACTACCGCGCTCATCAGGGCTTAGAATAGCCACCATGTGATACCACCGCGTCGCGTCGAACGACATGAACGACGCGTTATCGCATGGTGTTCGGCAGAGACACACTCGTTCGAAAACACCAGTTCACGACCTCACAGCGATTACGGAGAAAAAGGAATCACACAAGCAAGAGAATGTTTTGAAATTGCCATGAATTTTCTAGCGAAGCGCACGCTGCCAGAGGGTGTCCATACCAGAGACCCTGTGAGCAGCTCGTCGTTGCTCATACCGACCTGAGCATGGACCAGCCAATACATATCTATCAACACTCCTCCCAGTACCATTCGTCGACAACAAAAGAAACAGCACCGGAAAGATTAAAACACTGCCCAAGATTCTCCGCGTCGTCCGCCCAAAGCTGTCTTCCTCTGTCACCTGAGGCTGGAGTGACGCGAAATTGCCTGATCTCACCACCCTATCACCGTCTTCATCCTAGGTTTTGCGTTGGTTCTTCTTGCACTTGGTGACTTCCTCAGCCGGTGGGTTTTTGGCCTTGGTACCGACGACTTTGGCCTTTTGTCCGACGCGAGTGTTGGGATTGAAGCGAGACTTGGCATCGAGTTCTGGTCTTGTTATTCCACCAGGCGCTTTCGCTCCCTTGCGCCGACCACCATTGGCCCCAGCGCCAGGTGCGCGAAGCCCGTCGGTAGAAGTTGCGGGCATGGCTTTGGTTCCGTCTGGTGGTCTCGTGGTTCCATGGTTGGTTCGAGTAGATTCCTTCTTCAAGCGTGACATGCGCTTCATAAGCTCTACCCGCTCAAGCTCCATGTCCGTAGTATCCTCGCCATTCACGTCCAGCTGGCCGATCTGCTCATCCAGCAATGCGAGCTGTTTCTTTGCTTTCGCGTGCATCTCTCCCGGTGTGGGCACCGTGGTCTTAGCCGCCTTAGCCTGCTCAGCTTGGAGTGTCTTGTTTTTGAGCATTCCCCAGTTGCAAGTTCGATTTGCTGCCAGTTCCGCGTAGACGCTGTTGGGCCCATCTTTGAACAGCGTCCTGCCATGTTTGCAGCAGCCCGGAGATTCCCTGTTGAACATGTTCAGACACCGGCCCCAGACTGTCTTGCCATTGACCATAAACGGTTCCCATTCGAGACAGAAGCAGCAGTTGAAATCCATGAACCTCTTTCGAGTTTTGCATCCAATGCCCTTGAGGTGATGGCTGTCGTCGAATACCGAACCAGTAGCGGCGTTCTTGGTGTTTGGATTGAAGTTCGGCCTCGCCAGCGCCGGTATGAGCTCATGGAAGGGAAAGTCGCGGGGTCCAAACTCTTCATCGTCGGCGTGGTTCTGCTCGATGCACGACTTCCGCTTACTATCGTCCTCTTCCCCAGCCGCGGTGGACAATTCGTCTTTGCCTGTGCTTTTCGTGGCGCCCGTGCTTTGGTTAGATGGCATGTTCGCTATGGTCGTCGTTGGAATTTGAAGTGGAGCGAGCAGGTTGCGCGCGGTGATAGAGCGCTCTCGATAGGTGGGTTGTGGAGAGTGTAGGTTGCGCGCGGTGACAGAGCGCTGTCGATAGGTGGGTTTTGCAGAAAGTAGGTTGCGCGCGGTGATAAGAGCGCTGTCGATAGGTGGGTTGTGGAGAGAGTCGTTCTTGGTTGTGAGGAGCTCAGGGGGTCAGGAAGGGGAGAGCCAGTGAGGGTCTTATCTAGGCTGGAGCTGAGAGTGAACTGATCTTTTGGTGCGCGAGCAAAACAGCGGGCGCAAGTGAAAGCTTTCATGCAACTCCTTGAGCACAATCAGGGGAGCCACATATCACGCCACCAACTGTCTTGCGACGGGAAGCAGTGGATATACACCCCCAGGTCTATTTCATTCGGCATTGTGTACCTTCATGGCCATGTTCCAATGCATCGCGCTTCAAACCTATACTCCCTGGTAAGACGTCTTCACACCACATCAGAACTAAGAAAATCCCTCTAGGTGCATAATGTCTCACACGTTGCGCTCAGAGGTGCAAGATCACGTTCACTCCCGCGACAATCTTTGTTGGCAGAGAGTGCTGCACTACTCACTATAAGTACTTGTGTGAGAGCTCCCTCGCCCTCACTGCCTCAGACCTATCCCCAAACCGCCGCAATCAGTCTCTCAACGCTTGTACCGCAACTTCAATCCCCATACTATCGACCCTAGGACCGTGGTATATCACAGCGAGAAGTACTCAAAGATAGACACGACCCCAATGCTGTTCATCAGCAAGCCCGCCCCTAGCGGGTTAGGCGCATTCGCCACTCCGCAAGAGAGCCAGCAAATCTCGTCACCTCTGTCCCGCCGCCCTTTCAAGATTTCCGCTAAAAAAATTGCGAACTTGGGCAAAGCAATATATGCCAAGATTTCTTTCAAAGCAATCGCATCAGTACGCCAGAAAGTTTTGGAAGACGCATACTCCGACTCCTCATCCTCTCTTTCCACCGACACCTTGAAAACTTCCGGCTACAAAGTGTGTTCGGCATCGGTAGTCCCGACTGATCCACTTCTTCCACCACTCAAGTACGGCACACCTTTCAGCGTTCCTGAATTCGAGTCATTTGATCCGCACCACTGGCAGCCCAAGAAAGATCCTCCTCCAGTGATTGCTTCTTTACCCGAAGAGGCTGAGCAATCAATGCCTGCGTGCCAGCAAACATCACGCGCAGACTCTGTCCTTGGCTCACAACATTCACAAGAGAGCGGTATTCCACACAAGAAGCACTCGAAGAAGTCCAAAATCATCAACTGGGGCCATCAGGCAAACATGATCAAACATTCTGGGTCTGCGTTTAGAACGACAGTCAAATCCACCAGCCAGATACCAGAGATCCCTACCGCTGGTCCAAAGGCAGACGAGCTGAAGGACGGCTTGAAAGAAAACCTGGCTGCAGATCTGGCTACCAAATGTCTTCACGATCAAGACGGCACCGGCGGAATAAACAAAGACGACGAAGAGTATAGCGGCGACGACGACGAGGATGGGGGCAACGAGGACGAAGAATGCTACAGCGAGTATGCTCGTTGCGACTTCAAGACCATCATGGCCACTTCAGATGCTAAGTTCCTCGAGCTAGTACAGTCTCACTGTGGCTTCCCTGCTACAGAGTCTCTCAGCATCGTGAAGCGTACGAACGGGACTTTTAATTACGCAGTCATCGTGGCGCAGAGCGAAGAGGAGGGCGGCAAAGGTCTTCGGGAGTACGTCGTACGAATTCCTGGGCACGCTACACCAGCTCAATGGACTCCTGAGGATGCTTACATGATTGAGCGCGAGGTGCAGCTGATTGAGTACATCCGAAATAACACTACAGCTCCCGTACCGCAAGTTATCGACTTCAGCTTATCCCACGAAAACGTCCTGGGCTATCCATATATCTTGATGACGAAGCTACCAGGCCAATCTGCTACGAGTATTTGGTTTGATCAGCCCTACGATCCCTACAACGCACAGGAAGCTTATCGTACAGCGGACGTTCCGAGCACGGCGACTGAGAAAAAGCGCATTACGTTCTTGCGCTCCCTGGCACACCACATGACTTCGATCCAGCAGCTCTCGTTCAGCGAGATTGGTATGCCTATCATCTCGGATACCAAGCATCCACCGGCGATTGGACCACGATATTACTGGAAGTCAGACGGCTCGGACGAAGCTATCGAGCGGCCAACGGCACAAACCACTAAAGAGTATGCACTCCGTACTATGGTGAGCAAATTGAAGCAGACTGTTCCGGACGACATCGATGAGGCCTTTCACAAGGCTTCGGGCAATCGACGTATCCTCGGCATGGTCTTTTCGAACCTCGTTGGTTGTGCCGGTACTTCGGAAACTTTTACCATCCATCATGACGACCTGGATTTACAGAATATTCTTGTCGATCAAGAGGGTAACGTGACGGGCATCATCGATTGGGATAAGTCATATGCCGCGCCGCGGTGTATAGGCGCAGCAGCCGTGCCAGTATTCCTTCGCAATGATTGGTTCCCTCGCTACGCCCATGATCTCCGCTTTGCTCCTCATATGGGCTGGAACTATGCATACTATCGAACTATCTATGCAGCCGCCATGGTCGAAGCAGGCAATCCGGACGCCAAATTCACACTCAAGTCGGGGCTGTACCAGTCTTGCTTTGCAGCAATCACCGAGGGCGGCGATCGATACGATCTTGTAGAGAAGCTACTTCACGCTATCCCAGATTGCCACGTAGATGCTGAAGACTTTCAGATCGCCTTGGGTCTTGGTTGGGACTCGGCCCGGGACATGCTAAAGACGGAGTTGCGCAAGATTCTTGAGCCTGAGCTGCCTGCTGAAGACTTCCTAGCGCGGATAGACACCGCAATAGCCCTTAAAGAGTGGTGGTCGACTTACGACAAGTACCTACAAGAAGAGGAGGAGGAAGACGATGATGCACAAGAAGAAGGCTCCGAAGAAGATGAAACGGATGATCAGATGGAAAAAGAGTCAAGTGAGGACTCCAAGTCCGAGCTCACTCAAGAATTTGATGGTGACTCCAACACTGAGTTGGATGAAGAGTCCGATGGGGAGGCCGAGTCTGAGCTCGATAGCACAGTCAAGGCCTCATTTTCATAGGCTTAAGATATCGGACAAAGTATGAGAAGTCAGGTAGGACTTGTTGTTGGTTGTTGTTGCGATGACAGCACGCGACCTTCGTCCGGTATGTCCTTCGAAATCTGCGGCCCTTTCAACGTTTCAAGCATACTAAGCATGTGAAGTCATGAAGCTTCTATTAAGAATACCTAGAAAAAAAGAAACTAATTACTCGCTAGACCTGAGATCAACCGCAACAGCCCCACGTGACAAACGCACTAGCGCGCTCTCCGAACTTTCGTTTCGCAGCCTCCAAATTACTCTCAAGACGATACCAAAGCACTTAACTAATCATGCCTTCTGCCACTTCGCCTGTCGATCTCCAGGATGGCGATCAAAGCATCGTGCGCAAGCCAGCTGGCGCCCACTCCGAAGATACGAAAGCTCGAGGACGTTTCGTAGCGTACGCATGGGTGTCTCTCCGATTTCCATGAGCTGACAGTTCTTAGCGCCTGCGGAAAGTACAAAATGCTACAGACTATGTTCGTCCACTGAATGAAATGAGCTAAAGACCTTTAACTGACACGGGACCAGTTACAACAAGGGTCAGAATGACCGCAAGACTTCAAGATCGACTCTGCGAAAGACACACATGTCGATCAAGCTTCTTATCGAGAAGTACGGCGTATCAGAGACCCGATTTCTTGCCGAGAAGGTATATCCAGACTTACCTTTCACAGCTCTCACCAACTTACCAAGCATAGATCTTCGAGACCCTCCCACGTCAAATTCGCGACACCATCTACGGTTTCGTCTGGGACACCAAGACTGCTAAAGAGGCCTTCTATTCAGTGCACTCTCCGGCCCTCTCCGATACGCCCTGGCTCGTCCGCTGCCCACACATTCCATGCCAGTGCTTCCGCGTTGATGAGCTTCCGTTCTTCATGCAGCGCCAAATCGTCGGCATGGAGATGGCACGCGAGCTTGCTGCGGCCTACTACGCCTCTATACCTCCTGACCGCCTGGGCCACGACATTGCGCGCCTAGATGACTTCTTGCTGCAAGATCATTTCCACATCGGCATCGTCCCCGCGGAGCACATGCGGCACCTGCGCATTGAGATCTCGCCACTTAAGTGCAAGAAGCTGAGTACCGTCTACAACGACAAGATCGAAATCTCCAACGCCGGCCACGAGATCATAGGCACAGCGCTCCAGTATCTCGACCGCGTACAACACAAAGTCGGCTTCCGACTCACCATCGTATTCGGCCCTGGTGTCTCGGGCGCGTCAACTGAAGACACGATGGAGAAGTTCAGAGAAGTCTGCGAGAAGCTGACGAAGGAGGGTGTGCTGTTCCGCGTGTATGGGCGCGCGAGCAAGGCGCACTTTCCCATCCTGCGTGTTGACCGATACTTCACGATGGATAGGGAGAAGTACTACGACTTCATCACGGAGCAGCTGGCTGTCAAGGGCGAGTTTGACGAAGAGCACTCCGACGATGAGGAGGAGAGCGACAGGTCATTCCTGTTTGACGCGACTGTGCCCAAGCTCAAGAAGGAGATTGAAGGATAAGTGATTCAGATGAAGGGCGACGGCTATGGAACTAGCAGGAAATGTGCTCGTTTTGACGAGTGATAATTGGAGAGATTGGAAAAGTTTGGAAACCGGATGAAGGACAAGGGAACGGATTGGGAACGACTCGCTGCTCGCATTGATGACGAGTGGCACTTGTCGAATAGTTAGGGCCTCAATCATAGGGCTCCAAAAAACAATGCAATAATGGGAACTTCAATATACGCTGACAGCACCCAACAGTTGCTGAGAAGACCGATGCACTTACACATAATCTGCAAAGAAGTCGCAAAGCAAACGACATGGAGTTACACCTCGCCCCCATTCCGCAAACAGATATCCCATTCTCCATTCATCTCATACCATTCCATCACACACCGCCCCCACCCTTCATCACTCACCGCCCAAAAGCAGCCATCCAACCCCGTGCACGATCTCGGCCGCCCCACGCAAATTCTCCGTCATACGTCGCACAGCCTGTGCGTTGGGTAGTATCAGACCCACCTGGCCTGCAACGATGATCCCTGGGGATGTCCTGCAGTGCGCTAGCGGCAGTTACACGCAATGTAGAACGAGCTGCACAGGGATGGACGCACGTATGCTCGTGCTGGAATGTGATGCCGGGCCAGTGATTTTGCTTTTTCTTGCTCGGGGAACGTGACCAGAGGACATTCTTTTGCACATCATAATTATCAGTCATCATAATTCAATTAAAGTTGCATTGCTGCAATTGTTACATTTGTGTTTGTACGTCTGCTATCTACGTACGTACGCTTGCGCGCATAGTTTCTCTGGAAAGCAAAGCAAAGCAGAAAGAGTGGCCCTGGCAGTTGTCGAACTTTCCGAGGAAAGTGACGGATGTGTGATAACAATGCGTTTTTGGTGGTACATTTGAGTAAATGAAACGTTGATTAGCCGCTCAGTATAAATGCACAATCGTAGTTGGGTGAAGAGCGAGAAAAATATGTTGGAAGCAAGCAACACAAGGAAAGGGGCGTGACACCCATCGCGCCCAATGAGATTACTGGCCATTCCAATGCGGACACAGCAACGATGCGAGTATAACGAGGCGCCGGACATGCGAAAAGAAAGTGATACAGTACGAGAGGTTTGTCGGCAAGGTCAGAACGAGGTGACCGGCTGGTCGAAATAGGTTGTATGGGTATGAGCGGCTCGTCATTCGAACAAGTGAGCGCGGGCCATGTGCGAAAAGCGAGAGTCATGATATGCGAAGACGAACAGATCAGAATGAGCTGTTCAACTGACCCATCGACGACCGATGAATCGGCACAGCGCGACTTTCGAAAGAATCTCGCTGCAAACCCTCAGGCCCCGACGACGCCGGCAGAGGCTGGTGGGGCAGAGGGGTGTAGCGCTGACCATTCAGCAGTCTGAAGTTGTTGCTGCCATCGCCGAGTGAATTGCGCTTCTGAGCGCCTTCTGCATTCCAGCCGTACAAGTTGGACTGCGAGCTGTGGCGGGCGATCTGTGCTTGGGGACGCTGCTCACGGAAGGTAGAGTACGTCGGAGTCGGTGCTGGAGCATCCATGGCATCGAGCAGGGACGATTGGCTGAAATTGAGCTGGACTTGTGCTGCGGAGCTTGTGTCGCCTGGCATCGACGTCGCTGTGAGAAAGTTGATCGCACTCTCGGAAGTCGTTGGCATCATTTGCGTCGTCACGGCTCCTGATGTTGCTGCGACCACGTTGGCCGAGTCGTCGTTGCTGGTACTCCACGACAGCAAGGACTTTGAGAGTGGAGCAACAGTGCCAGCTCCTGCTGACGCTCCAGAAGCTGCTTGACCTGTACGTAGGCGCTGATCTTGTAGCCGATCTACGACATTACGCGAAGTCTGAGCCGGACTCGGCTGCGGCATGGGGAGTTGGCGCTGAGTTGCTGTGCCGTCGGCCATGAGGTATTGGCGGGGATGGGGCCGTTCTGGTAGTGTCAAAGATAGGGAGGTCATGTTGAGCGGTGAAAGAGCCTCACTCGTTGCTGATGCCCGAAAGTTGCCGTTTTGCATGTATGGCAGCCCATGAGGCGTGTAGCCCGAATCTTGGTTGTAGTAGGTGCCTCCATGCTGGAGCGGCTTGGCCATCGGATACGTCCATCTGCTGGTCGGGCCGTAGGCGCCACTGGTGATCGGAGTAGGCGCTGGGTTCGGTAGATATGCAGTAGCGTTTTCCAGTCCATAAGTCTCAATGGGTGACGTTTCTTCGCTGTAGGTCCCCTGCCACGTCGAGGGATACATCGGCTTGGTATCGAGCTGGGGGTAGGCGGAGGGCATTGAGCGAGCATACATCTGATTGTTTGTGGTGGAAGGATAGACTGGCATCATTCCGTTGGAGTTCGACATCGCCGCCAGGCCGTGAGCGATGTGAATGTCTTGGAATTTGTGGACTTCATTGGAACCAACCTGGTGCCGTCAGCTTGCGATCATTTTTTTAAAATCACAGAGACGTACCCGATGGAATTGGCAGACGCTTGGATCTAGCCCAGCCTGCCTGCAGTTTGAACACCCAGCACCCGTGCCTGGGTCTCCGCTGCACCGGATCTTCCTCTTGCGGCATCTAGCGCACTGCCCTTGTTGTTAGTCATGTACACAAAGAACTGAAGAATGTGGTGAATGATGGCCTTGACCCGAGATTTGGATGGTTTCACGGTGAGCGTTCACTTACAGCTACAGCGATACGACGCCGAGACTGGCCAGCATCCATCGCAGGCTCATCTCTGCCAACGCCAGACCGTCCCCGAGCACCACCCACGGGTCCGCCGATAGAATAGCCCCGAGGATCCGGGCGTGAGTGTTGTTGAAGCGACAGAGGATCATAGTTGTAATAGTTGGGATAGGACAGGCCATGCGAAGGAAAGCGACGGAAGTCATAATCCACAACGGACATGATTGCGGGTGGTGACTAGACCAGCCGTCAGTACGAGTCATGCTAAAGGAAGCTAGTTACGAACCGTCCTTGGACTTGACGCGAGATGTTTGCTACCTGATGAGACAGTCGCTCTTACCACGATCCGATTGGTGTTGTCGCAGAGGATCTCGAGGAGAGTCCTTGACTTGAGGGCTGACGGCAAGGGCGGTCAGCAAATGATGACAGAAAGTTAACGAATTTGACCGGTGAATCCTTCAACTGGCCATGTGCGTCGATACAGTTGGGTTTATAACCAGAAAGAGATGTGGGTGCATATGCCTTGGGTCATGCAAGACGAAATGGTAATGAGCAAAGCCTCGTACTTGCTACGTGTCAGCGTTTGAAAGAGCAAGATAATTAGTGGAGGCTTTAGGGAATTGGTCGATTGGTAGTTGATGAAAATTTCTGTTTGCTTAAAGTCTTGACGCCTTTTGACGCACAGGGCATCATGCAAGAAGGTGGATGCCTGCATACGTATTCCTGCGCAGGCAATGCTGTACCTGACACCGAAAGCATCTTAGACCATTCGGTGCCTCAGTGTATACCAGTGGAACATTGTACACATTGGAATCGTGTTTAGATTTCACTCGATACGCGCCTCATCCGCCTCATCCGCAGGAGTGAAGTGCGGTCCATAATTGCACTTGCGAAGGCTTTGACTCTTTACGATCTTCCTAGTGAAGCTTGATATTCTTCAGCGAAGCGAGCAAACGCAGCGCGGTCTTTGGTAGGGCCCACCAGCGGAGCGATGCTTTTCCTTCTCCTCGTCACCGTTTGTTCGATGGGTGCTTGGTAACACCGGGGAAGCGGGACCCGACACACGCAGAGCTATTTTGCACGAAAGCTCCTTTAGCATTGAAGGTGTACTGGAAGAAAGGAATGCGTTGCTCGATGTGGTGCTTAGAAGCATTTGGAGCAACTCCGCCTCACGAACGAACGAGGACGTTTCTGCTTGATGCGTGCAGCAAATCATCTCAAATGAGCTATGCCAGAAGCTGGCCCTGCATGCGTCGGTGGCTGACTGGTTTTCGAGAGATCGTTTGCCATACGTCTGAGCAATCAACAAGCATCCGAATCTGGGGTTCGATGAAACACATGCACAAGCCCTCCGATCTGCAAGCAGCTGTCAGAAGACAATTTGTCATTGAGGTCGCCACTTGCAGGACACAGTGTGGTGTCTCCATGCCGAATCCCAGTCCTCTCGTGCTCCATAAGGAGATACTTTCTGTGGGAGAAGGTCCGCTAGGCTCGATCGAAATGAGAGGGCGCTCCAGTTCTGCGGGCTAGGCCTATCCCTGCATATCAGCCTTTACGAGATTGGACTTGTGTCGGCGGGGGAAGTCGCAGAGGCATCCGGCGGCACCAGATCGGACTTGGATCCATTCTTGCAAGTATGCGACGGGTACTATCTGGAAGTTGAGAGTGGTCCATGATAGGTGATGCCAGGAGAAAAGAAGGCTATACTTGGAAGCAGACAGACGCAGCGACTGTCAAGCTGCATACAAGGTTTCCAGGATTCGCAGCGCAGCTCGAGCATTGTGTGCTTTCGCATGCAAATGCGCCTCGCTTTCTCGAATCAGCATTTTACCTACTCAACCACTACAGGTATGTAAAAGGTTATAGGCTCGTTTGGTGTGTGGGGTAAACGCCAAGCTAGCAAACAAAACAGCTCATGGTAGGGGGAATCTGCGCAACATGGCGCACCGCGGCCGCGAAAGAAATTACACGGCAAACGCGAAACCACTGGTCGTATCTTGAAGCCTGTACTTGTGAATCAGTATGAATGTTGTGCCAACGCTTCTCCGCGTCGAAGCGTGGAAGTCGAGTTAGAGCCTAACGTTCTTGATAAAATGTCGATCAGAAGAGTGAGAGTCCTTGGACAGTGAGGCCGGAGCAGGTTCCAAAGACTGACAGTCACCGAAGGAAGGTGCGACCACTCTCGCAATCATGAGCGATGCTGTACGCGTTTCATTCGTCCGAACTATCGAGAGCCAAGACGAGTAACGTCCGCTTGAACAGCACACATGCGTCCTGCAAACAGTGGTGCAAACCGACAAACAGCTCTCGCGAGTGGCGGTGGTTGAATTGAATGACAGCGGACTCCCAGCCTCACGTTTGGATCCTGAAGACAGGGCCGGGGAAGTCGACGAAAGGGCAGCTGTAGTCTCCAGTAATCCTCCGGCAACCCGTTGGCGAGCAAAGGCCCTCGCTTCTATCGGGAGCGGGGAATCGCGATACTGATGCCGGCTGAAGGTACCGCATTCATACGCTGCAGCTTCCCGAAGATCGAAACAGGGGCTGGATCGCACAAGAATCTGTGGACGGCTGGAGCATCAAACGGGCCGCTTCACGGCAGAAGTTCCAAGCTCTTGTCTGTTACCTCGCAATACCTGCAGAATAATGATCGTTATTTGCGGATCTGTGTCGCCGTGACTGAGGCTCTCAAACTGACAGCGGCTACACGCGCCCAAGCTCGATAGCCGCAATAGCTACCTTGTAGGAAGCAGACCCACTCATTATCTTGGATAAGTGCAAAGTACATTGAAGAACGTTGTGCAAAGAGTATTGAAGTCGCCGACGACAGGTGATGGAAAGTCGCACGGTGCCTGAGTGTACCTCGTCCGAGCGCGTGAGCGCGAGCTGTTTCAACGTTACGTCGCACGTGACTAAGCAGCGCCAGAGCTAGAGCTTCGCGCTACGCAACATCGCGCTCCAACTTTTGCGACAAACACCACAACGGCGGCGCGACACACGGCGAACCATGTCCGTGCTTCTAGAAACGTCACTCGGTGACATAACTATCGATCTGCTGGTCGACGACGCGCCCAAATGCTGTCAAAAGTGAGTTCTGTCCAATCCCCATGCGCGCCTCGTGTGCTCTTGCTGCACTCCACGGCATGTGCATGCCTGAGCCCGCTGTCTTTCCAAGCTGAGCATAGAACAGAGACTGACAGCTGGCCCCCGTAGCTTCCTCAAGCTGTGCAAAGTAAAGTACTACAACTTTGCGCCCGTGCATAGTGTCCAACCCAACTTCTCTTTCCAAACGGGCGACCCCCTCGGGCCAGGCTCCCAAGACAGCGATGGCGGCCGCTCCATATGGGGCTTGCTCGACGCTGCGCAGCCCGCGAAGAAGCTATTCGCGCCAGAGTTCAAGCCGAAGCTAAAGCACGCGGAGATGGGCGCCGTCAGTATGGCCACGGCGCCCAACCCACAGGACCCTGACGAGCGGTTGGCTGGCAGCCAGTTCACTGTCACGCTGGGCCCCAACATTGACTTCTTGGACGGCAAGGCTGCCATCTTCGGTACCGTCGTCGAGGGCTTCGATACGCTGGAGAAGATCAACACAGCATATATTGATGACAAGGGCCAGCCACTCAAAGACATCCGCCTGCTGCATACCGTCGTCCTCGACGACCCATACGACGACCCGCCAGGCCTCCATGAGCCCCCCGCAAGCCCTGTACCCTCTGCCGCGCAGCTCGCCACTGTGCGTGTAGCCTACGATGAGAACCTCGAGGAGCAGGACGATCCAGAGGCGCTCGAGCGGGTCCGCCGCGAACGTGAGGCGCGCGCGCAGGCCCTCACACTCGAGATGGTGGGCGACCTCCCGTTTGCCGAAGTTGCACCGCCGGAGAACGTGCTCTTCGTTTGCAAGCTCAACCCCGTCACGCAGGACGAGGATCTCGAGCTCATCTTCTCGCGCTTCGGCAAGATCCTGAGCTGCGAGGTCATCAGGGATAAGCGCACGGGTGACAGCTTGCAGTATGCGTTCATCGAGTACACGAATCAGAAGGACTGCGAGCAGGCGTATTTCAAGATGGATGGCGTGCTGATTGACGACCACCGCATACACGTCGACTTCTCGCAGAGTGTCTCCAAGATTGCAGATGATTGGCGGGACGTCACGAACCAGAAGAGGAGACGAGCTGCTGGCGGCTTCGGCGGCATCGACAACCTCGAGAAGAAGCGACAGTATCGCGACAATACTGGGCGGCAGATCGCATCGAACTCGGTGGTCAACGGCCTTGTCGCCGATCGTGAGATGCCGTTGAAGGAGAGCAACGGCAGCGCACAGGAGAAGCCCGGGGACGACCGAGATCGGCGAGGAGATCAAGGCCGGCGGCGGGAGCGAAGAGAGGAGTACCACGACGATCGGTACAAGCGTCGCAGCCGCAGCCCGCAACGCGACCGCCGAGATCGTAACGATGGGAGGTATGAGCCCAAGCGACGTGAGCGAAGTCGCAGTCCGAGGAGGGATAGGAGTCGAGATCGGCACAGGCGGGATGACAGAGATCGTCGACCATGAGAGGTTCTTTCAGACTTTGTATTATATCAATATCAATTGACACGATTCAAAATATCAACCACGATTCTTCAGCATTCAATTGTTTGGCCTACGTGAAAAGTGGTGTACAAAAAGGACACAACGCGATCATCGCGTCAGTCCTAGCAATGCGTTCTCTTTCCCGAAAGCAAATTACGTCAAGCCACAAAGTCGACCTAACTCAAGAAGCGCGCCAAAACACCTCACATGCCACCCTACCAATGTAGATTCCCCCGTACGCAATCTGATTAATAAAGCACAGCAAACCTCATTTCAAACGCCATGACCATGCATCACCAAAGGGTGTTTTGTCGAGTCCGTCTCCGCTTTTTCGTCCCTTTATTCCCAGGAAAACCAATCGTGGGCCCAGGCGCAGCAGCCGACGTTACTGTTCGCGCGAATTTGTGACCATGATGACCCAGTATGTCGCCAGACTTCTAGTCGCGCACGCTGAGGCCTGAGCGGTCCGTGAACATGCGTGTGGCGATGTTCATGGCGAGGAGTTCTTGGAAGAGCAGCTTGGCGGCGTAGGGGATGTGGATCTGCGAGATGCGCGTTTTGTTGTGGCAGGGGCGGCATTCGTATTGGCCTTTCTTGATGGAGCTGTTGTGTGTGTTAGCAAGCTGCGAGGTGGAGAAGAAAGGGAGACGGGGGACTTACGCAATCGGACTCATCAGTCCGCAGATGTCGCATACATGCACCGTATACGCATCCGAGACTGTGAACAGACGCTCCTTCAGGAAAGCAGCAGCACCGTGAGCAATCATGCAATCGCGCTCCATCTCTCCGAAGCGCAGACCACCATCACGAGCACGACCTTCAACGGGCTGGCGTGTGAGAATCTGCAGCGGCCCACGGGCACGCGCGTGAATCTTGTCGTCGACCATATGCCTCAGTCGCTGGTAGTATGTCGGGCCCAAGAAGACTTGCACGCGCATCTTCTTGCCGGTGTGCCCGTTGTACATGACTTCGAAACCGCGCTTCTGGTAGCCTGCGGCCTCGAGGAGATTGGACACCTCATCGACAGTAACGTCGGTGAAGGGCGTGGCGTCTCCTTCCTGGCCGTTGAGGGCGCCGACCTTGGAGAGCAGACACTCGACCAAATGGGCGATTGTCATACGAGATGGAATGGCGTGGGGGTTGATGATGAGATCGGGAGTGAGCCCCTCGCTAGTAAAAGGCATGTCTTCTTGGCGGTATGTGATACCGATGGTACCTTTCTGACCGTGACGAGACGCGAACTTGTCGCCAATCTGGGGAACCTTCGTGGTACGCGTGCGGACTTTGACGAAGCGCAGTCCTTCAGTGTTGGTGGTGAACAAGACTTGATCAACGATACCGTTCTCTGTGCTGCGTAGAGGGGTGGAAACGTCTCGCTTTGTGTGCAAAGTGGTCTTTTGACCCATCTCTTGCGAATCGGCTGCGATAGGTGCAGTCTTGCCGATGATAATATCATCGCCAGACACACGAACGCCAGGTGCCACCACACCATCGTCATCAAGCTTGTCATAGGTCCCACCCTTGAGACGTAGTGTGTCTTGCCGTGTTGGCTTCTCGAACTGTTCCAAGACGTTGACGCCAATGCGCTTTTCTTGCTCGGTGTATGCTCGGTAGAACAGACTCCGGAAGAGGCCGCGATCGATACTGCTCTGGTTCATAATGACGGAATCTTCCTGGTTGTAGCCACCGTAACAGGCGATAGCAACAATGGCGTTCTGGCCGGCTGGGAGTTCACGGAACTTGAGGTACTCCATAGATCGTGTCGTTGCGAGCGGCTTTTGGGGGTAGTACAAAACGTTCATCATGGTCTCCATGCGCAGAGCATAGTTCGTCAGGGCGACACCCATGGCTTGCTTACCCATAGCAGATTGGTAGGTATTACGAGGCGATTGGTTGTGATCTGGGAAGGGTATAATACTGGCGCAGATACCCAAAATCATGGCGGGGTGGATCTCGCAATGCGTGTACGCATGGATGCGGGAGTCTGGCTTGGGCTTGATGCGCTTGAGACGGTCCTTTCCAAGATGGGCACGCTCGTTTGAGGGAAGACCCATTTTCATGTCTCGCCATAGGGCCAAATCCTCGGGCGAAAACGTAATCATGGCACTCTCTTCTTCCTCGGCGTCCAGATATTCAACAACACCATTTTGGATCAGACCTTTCCACCCGTAGGTTTTTGCTTCTCTTTCCTCTTCGTTCCACCCGAGACGCTCATCGGCACCTTCGAGATCCGCCACCAGTTTGTCGCTAGTTTGCCTATCATAAATAAGATGATTGCGGTTAGGCTTTCGAGGGTCGTTCTCAACGACAAACAGAGGTCGCATGACACGACCAGCGTCAGTGAAGATTTTGAACTCTCGATCGCGAATGTCACGGATGAGACTCATCTCGTAAGATAGCGTGCCGTTTCTCCGCAGCTCTTGTACGACGGAAACGAGTTGTTGAGCGTGTGAATGCACACCAACCCACACGCCGTTGACGAAGACCTTTGTGGCGTCGGGGTTCAGGGCCTGATCGTACATCTCAAGCATCTCCATGTTGCGCTGCGACATGAAGTCAATGATGGGACTGGCATCGCTACCAACACTGACGTAGCACATCAGAGACAGATTTTTCACGAGACCGCAAGCCTGTCCTTCGGGCGTCTCGGCGGGACACACGAGTCCCCAATGAGAGTTGTGCAGCTGTCGGGGCTTCGCAAGCTTTCCATCACGGCCTACGGGAGTGTTCGTTCGCCGTAAATGGGATAATGTGGACGCATATGTGTAACGATTCAGCACTTGTGAGACACCAGCCTTGGCAGAGGCAGCCTTCTTCTGGTCGCCCCAGTTGCCGGTAGCCAGCGAGTATTTCAGGCCGTTGGTGATGATGCTCGCTTTCACGGCCATCTGCACGTTGAAGTCGGTGTTGTTCTCGACACAGCGCTGCAGGTACTTGTAGACATCCTTGGTCAGCTTGAGGAACAGGATGCGGAAGAGGTTAGCGACCAGCGGTCCAGCCAAGTCAAGCCGCTTTTTGCCGAAGTGATCTCGGTCGTCTTCATCTCGACGGCCCAGGACGCACTGCAGGAGTCGGTGAATCATGTAGCCAAAGAAGTAGGCTTTGCGCGTGTCCTGGCCCTCCTTCTGCGAGATGTGGGGCAGGAACTCGCGCTGCATAATGTCCCTTGCGAACTTGAGACGCCTGTCGCGCGTGCCTTGGTTTGCGCCACGCTTGGCGATGAAGTCGAGCGCAGTGTCCCTTTCCTGCACGACGGCGCCCTCTTCGATGCTGGGCTTGAGCAGCTCGAGCATCTGCGTATCGTTGCGGTCGTAGACAATGTGGCTGAGAATTTCTTCGTCGGACACGATGCCGAGGGCGCGGAAGACGATGGCCATGGGCACGTCGGCCTTGATGTAAGGGAGGGTGGCGTAGGCGAAGGGGCCCGGTGCTCGCTTGCCGCCGGCGCCCACGAGCGAGTTCTCGGCCCACTTGATGTTGAACGAGGAGATGAGGCGGGTGCCCTTCTCGACGGCGCTGCGGATCTCGGCGGTCCAGGGGATGGGGCCCTGCTTCTTCCGGAAGACCTGCACGATGTTGGCGGCGCTGCGCTCCTGGGCGATGAGCACCTTCTCGCTGCCGTTGATGACAAAGTAGCCGCCCTGGTCGAAGGGACACTCGTTGAAGGCGAACAGCGCGTCGTCGGTCTGGTTGCGCAGGTGGCACAGCTCGGAGCGCAGCATCACCGGCAGCTTCCCGATGAAGACGCGCGCAAACGCCTCTTCCGGCACGGCATCCTCGCGCTCCCAGCGGATCTGCGTCTGGCCGATCTGCGTCGTCGTCGTCTCCACGCCCGGCTCCTCGCCGTCGACGTGCCCGCGCGTCTCCTTCGCAACCATGATGCGGTTGGAGATGTCGGCCAGCATAGCGCCCGAGTAGGTCAGGTTGCGCAGGCGCGCCTCGTGCGGGTACAGCGCCACGGTAGTGCCATCGCCCTCGGTGTGCGTGGGCCGCGCCAGGTAGACGCGCCCGAATGTGATCTCGTAACGGCGCTTGACGATGGGATCCTCGTCCTCGTCCGGGTTGTAGGGCACGTTCTGCTCGAGGATCACGTTGCCGTTCTCCTTCACGATGTCCTGGATCGTGTTGCGCGTGAATTCGTCGTACGAGTCGAGCTGCTGCGAGACCAGGCCCTTGGTCTGAAAGAAGGAGCTGATGGCGTACCACTGGTCCTCCTCGGTGATGGTGTCGTCGTCGATGCCGTCCTCGTACTCGTCGTCGATGTCGTCGATGTACTGTTCGGCCATGATTGCGACGGGGGGCGGTGCTGGGAGCCGCGCGCAGAGAGGGGGGTGGAGTGGGTGGTGGTGGTGAAGGCGGATGGGGAGGTGCGCTCCTTGTCCGGTAGATACAATAAAGAGCTCGAGAAGTCGCGACCGGCGGCGACTGCTTGTCGGTGAAACTAAATGCCGACCGTCTTGGCGCTAACAACGCCTTGTCTACCAGACGTACTGGTAACAACACCTTCTCTCACCTCGGAATGCGGCAACAACGCGACACGCTATCTGATTTGTGATTCGACAGTATCAATGATCAATGCCATTGGCGCATGTACTCTTTCTGCGTAGGCTGGGGTGAGGCAGGCGATGCTCCTTGCCTTCACCTCATTGCAATGTAGGTCCTGCTACTGGTAGCCTGACCTATTCACTTTCCTTCCTCCGTCTCGTAGATGTCGTCCCATGTAACTGTTCAACTATGGCGCGCAGTCGGCGCCTCTGCTGCAAGCCTGCCTGCATGCACTGCAGCCACACGCGCTAAGCCCATGGACCCGAAGCTGAAGGACTCAGCCTGGTCATGAAGGACAGCCTTCTGTGTCTTGAACATTGATCAACCCTCCTACACTCCACTCCATTCTACTACTCCTTTTGGCACAAACTACGCGAGCCATGGACCCCCTTGCGATTGTTGCCTCCTGTACGACACTGGGCTTCACCGTCGCGAGATGCATCCAGAGCATCACCGTCTTCGTAAGGGAGGTGCGGGACGCACGCGGCGACCTCGACATGATTGCACGCGAGCTTCAGTCTCTCGCCACAGTGCTCCCCTGCCTCGAGACCGACGTCGCGAAGCCGTCCAGCAACACCCTGCCGCACAAATTCACCCTCGATCTTGATACTACGCTCAAGAGCTGCGGTTGGGTGGTGGAAGGAATCGAGAAATCGCTCGCGAAGCACAAAAGCTCTCGGATTGGCAGAGGCGGACACTGGACCTTACTAGGAGGGAAGGATGACATGGCCAAGTTCAGGTCAAGCCTAGAGGCATACAAGTCTACGCTCGACATAGCCCTGAACGTGATCAACTCGACTACAATCAGGGAGATCAAGAGGGATACAACCAACATCCTGGATTACGCCGCCATTGTTCCCGACGTCAAGAACGACACGGAGAAGATACTGGAGATCTTGGAGGATATCCGTCGCCTCAAAGCCCGTCTACCACCCGATCTTCAACAAGGCGGCCCTAATGTCGTTCTTGAGAGGTTCTTAGACGAATCGACAAGCTATGCGGAGACTGTTGTCAACGATGACATCTTCAGTGAAGCCGGTGATCCACCAGAGCAGGCCTCACCGCCCACCATATATCGAGCTTACCGTCCGCCGGCTGCACATAGCGCTTCCGCATATTATCCCACAGAACGAGATGCTGTTACTAGTCGATATCACATACGCCACGCATCTGGCCCTCAGTTGACTACCCAAGGAGGTCTGACGCCTACCCGCGAGCTGATGCCATCGCCGCTATCTTACCGAAGCAAGCGTCGTGCTGTGGACCATTCTGATGCTTCAAGTGAATTTTCGCGTTTGAACTTGAGTAACGAAAAAGATTTTGAAAAATCACGACTGTCCTTCACATCCGCACACGTAAATGCACCACCCTCAAGGCCGGTGTCACGCGCGGTATCGCACACTCAGCAATACAGAGACGTACCCGACCAGGCTTCACTGGGACCTTCCACTCTAGCTGACTTCCAGAACCATCTACGGCGACCCGATGACTGGAAGATCCTCACGCTCAACCATCGGACACAATCAGGAAATCAGTCTCCCTCTTCGTGTGAGTTCTGGACACACAGGTACACCGCAATGACCCGCGGCCCCTCCTACCTAGCCCACGTGGACTTCAAATTACGCCAACAGCTCGACCCTCCACGCGAGACCATGCTCCTCATTTGCATCCATTACCCTAGCTCATATACCGACGACGAGTTCAGCCCTCGTGTGGCTACGACGTTGGAAAGTATCGCAGACGCACTCGCTGCAACAAAAGACGAATGTCGACTTACGAATGACCTGGCTTGGTGGACGACAGTCGTTGTCCTGATCCTGAATAATGGCAATGCCGCTCACGCACAGTACACATTGACGGAGCAAGGCGTAGGTCTACGTTGCGACGCTGGATCCGAGCACTGCGGCATCGCACCCGACATGATCACCGACGATGACCGCAAGATCTACGCCCACCTCTGGGAACACACCTCGTCCTTCACCAAAATATCATGGAACAGAAAAGGCATACCCGAGTCCTTCTCCCCCTCGGACACGTCACTTCAACTCATACAATGCCAGTTCACCGCACGAGCCGGACCAGGAGCCGACTTCACCCAAGCAGAACATATATCGCCGTTCATACGCATGCTCGGTGCGAAAAGCTGTGTCGTCATCGCCGCGGGTGATAAGATCAACAAGTATGAGGTCTTCAACGCGTACGCGACTGCACGGGGTAGTCTGAACACTATATGGACTGACGACACTATGCTGCATTACCCGGGCAACTCGTTTGAGTACTCGTTTCAAGAGCAGATTGGAGGTGTGCCGGCGAAAGTGTATCCGCAGGAGAAGGCGAGTAAGTTTAGGGTGGGGAAGAGAAGTTTGTATACGAGGGTTGGGTCAATATTTTGATGGAGTGTTGCAGTCCGTGAGGTGAACACGTCTTCTTGGGGTAAACAGCGCCCTTGCTATTGGCTCACCAGTCGCACTTTCCTTCCGCAGCAAACGAGCTCGAGACGCGCCAAGACTTTCCGTGCAGGCACTCTTTCGGTCGCAGCCGTTTTCGACTCTTTCTTCTGATCACCAGACAAACGTTCACCCAAAGGCCACCACCACGCCGCTCACTCCACCACCGATATGACGTCTCCTACGCCCACTACACCAACCATCCAGATCCCGTCATCCTCAGACTTGTCCGTGTGCAAAGGACCGTCTATTCAGGCCCCAAGGTAAGCGTGTCGGGCCAACTCAGATGTGGAGTTCTTATACTGACGATACCCAGCAAGTGCTATGATCACGCAGATTCTGTCAAGATCGTCGTCCAAGACTCGAATACTTTGCAGGACCCCACGAGCATCTCCAAGACATTTCAAATCCCGCGTGGCCTTCTTCGATGGCACTCGGCCTACTTCGCCGCCGCGCTTGACCCGGAGAGCGACTTCTGCGTCGGCAAAGACGAGGCTCTTACCTTGACGGAGAATATCGAAGTCTTTGAGGCGTTCTTGTGTTGGCTGTACACCGGAAAGCTTAAGGACCCTCCATCATCACCGGATGATGCTGCTCGGGCTACGTGCTATCTAAAGCCCCGTCTGCTGTGCGAGATCTGGGTGTTTGCGGATATGCGGGGTATACCCGCATTAGGAAATGCCGCCATAGATATGTCCCATGAACTCATCTCAGCTTACTGGGTTGTACCGACGTATATCGTAGCTCATTTCATCTATGAGAATACCAGGTCTGGGGCACAACTGCGGGCGCTTCTAGTGGGCACCTGTGTGCTCATAAGCACCCTCGATCAGCTCGAGAAGTTGGATGCAGACAAAGTGCCTAGTCGTTTCTTGCTCGATATCTTCCCCAGCTTCATACGCAGAGCAGAGAACGCCAAGCCAGTCGGTCGATTAGCGTACACGGTATTGGATAGGTGCTCATGGCACGACCACTCTGGTCCTGGTGGAAAGCTTCGGCTGGAATCGCGCAAATGATCGCAAATGATCGCAAGTGATCGCAAATGATCTGTGGGCGAAAATTGGTAAAGATGCTACGTCACGTCATGGGGTGATAGCGAGGGATTTGGAGTCATAAGCGCGGCGGTGGAATTGTATACGGGTGAGTATACCGAATGCTCTTCGACCTCACGTTAGATTGAACTACCCAGCACGCTCTTTCTCAGACTTCTGTTTCTTTTGAATACATGCGGTTCTCCGCGTAACGGTCATCTCTATCTTATAATCTGTATGCTCGCACGCTGTGAATACGTTGACCATGGGAGCACACGAAGTCGCGACCGTAATCGGACTTCCGATAATTTTCTCTTCTCAAAGTCCTCCCACTCCCATGGTATAGCCTACTTCTTTCCAAACCATCAACCTCCAGGACACATCGAACGTCAGAGTCGTGGACTCCAACAAGTACGCAAATCTTCCTACTCCCGCGCTCGTCGCTCCTGATTCTTTTCCATTCCCTTACATCACAATATTTTCTTTCACCATCCCAGCGGTAGAGGCTCTGTTCATATGCTGTAAACATACCACAAATCGGGCGTCAAGGTAGATAATATGATTCGCGCTGGCAAGTAACTAGCTGACGGGGCCAACTTCTTGCTATGAGTACGTTTACGCTATTGTAGCGGAAATACAATTTGCGATGCCGATAGTAAGTGGAAGAGGTACTTTGTTCAGAGAAAAACGTATCTTGGGAATCGTCCTACTTCGCGGCTGCTCTGCATCCCAGGAGCGACATTGCAAAGAGCGCAGGGAACGCCGCGATCGATATGCTTCATGAGCGCTTGGCTGCTGATGATAAGACGCCGAAGAGCTGCCTCCGTCAGTTTTTCGTCCATGCTTACACGGCAAAGTATTCTTACAACGATTTCTGAAGGAATATGACGGTGGACAAAATCACTGCTGGATTCTTGCTCGACGCAATACTTGCTCTGGTTCGTGAGGGCGGGAACTTATCGGTGCTTGCTAGTGCCGTGATTGTTTAGAGCCTGGGGGCAATTTGTGACTCATCACCCGAGTCGCGCAGGTATAAAGGTGAAAGTAAATAAGAGTAATGGACTGGACTGTGGTGCCCCGAGCATCACATGACTTCTGCGCTTTCACCTCCTATGATGTCATTGCAAACGCCCTCTAATTCTCGCTCAGCTCTTACTACTAATTTACGACCTCGCAGCTCATTTTTAGTTCTCGATCCTCACTCCACCACGACCTCAGAATCCATAGTTGCGAGCGACTTGGGCCCAGAACAATGGCCGCTAGCGTCAGCGCCAGCGCCGCCATCGCGCCTGTTGTAGCGGCAAGTGCAACTCCAGCCGTACCTCCCATCATCCCGGATGCCGCAAGCCTCTCCGTGTGTGCAAAGGTCCCGCTGTTCAAGCGCTAAGGTACTACTAACGCATTGGTTGTAGTCATGTTCCAGGAGTCGCCGACGCTAATGAATATTGTAGCGTCTGCTATAACTGCAAAGACACTGTTACAATTGTCATCTGCGACCCTCTCTCGAAGAAAAGAAACCCCTACGACGTCCCTCGCGAGCTTCTCAAATGGCATTCCTCATACTTCGCCGCGATCCTCGATCCTGAGAGTGACTTTAAGTCAGAAGGAGATGTATGTTTAGACGAGAGCCACGAGGTCTTCGACGCATTCGTCTGTTGAATCTATACCGGACGTATCAAAGACCCGCCCCTTCATACCGAAAATGCTAGCTGCTGCGACCTTTACCTCCCCTTGGCGACGGTCGTTTCGCTCTGGATCTTTGCAGATATGCGCGGAATTCCAGCACTGGGCAACACCGCCGTCGACATGTATCACGAGCGTATCACCACGGAGTGGGAAACGTGCGGCACTGATATGATCAACTCCATCTACGAACATACCCTAAAAGGCTCGAATTTGCGCAAGCTCACTGTCGATTCGCACATGCTAACTCAGGGCTATGAGGAGATCATGAAGCAAATGACTAATGGGAAAAAGCTGAATGTTGACTTCCACTTAGAAACTATTCTGGCCCTCGTGGAGCGCGGCTTGAAGTCCAAGCCACTGGGTCGGATTGGGTGGACCAAGATAGATCGATGCCGTTGGCGTGATCACTCCGGCCCGGGGGGAACCTCCGCCTCGAGTCGCGTAAGTCTCTGGCGACTGGATCTTCGAAAGAGTAAGAGCACGGTATGTGGGAAGTCTCCGAACCAGCTCTTGGGAATGGGGCCGAGAGAGTCGTTGGACACTCCAATGTCGCTTGTCAAGTACTGCAACAACCATCTGGACACATCGAACACCCAAAACGATCATCCAGGGATGCAAATGCCTTCGCATCAGAAATTGCGCGTACAAATATGGAATAGCACAGGGTGGCGTACATTGCTGGATACTTGAAGTTGGAGTTGGATACCCACCTGTGGTATTCAGATTGCATCAGGTGGCTACAGGAATTTGTTATACACGAAGCCGCGTGTGCTTACTGCGTCAATTCCATGCCACAATAAAGAAAGAACGGTTCTTTTCGATTGTGCATAGCTAAGGAATCCACCTGCTTTGACGAAGTCCAACACATTTTTTTTTGCTGTACTCGTGAACTTCGTGAAGCATAAAGGAAAGGCTTGAGAGAATGTCATCCTAGCCACCAAAGCATTACATGAGGCAATGACTAGGTTTCCTTGTCATCACTCACAACGCCTCTCGCTTTGATCCGCCTCGAAGATAGATCCTCCACCTGCGAGCAGAATGTCCAAGATATCATCATGCATGTTCTGACACAATAGAAGTGGTAAGTCAGCATCTGTTCTTCTTCCACCTCGAACTTGCCTGATCTAGCTTACATCAACACACCTGTCGCCGGCCCCGCCAAGACCAATAGGTCTAGTTTTCATGTGAATGATCGGCAACATCCTGGCTTTCACCAACCGCCAATTCAAACACCAAAAGCTGCGCGACCTCTGCATAGAATGCACGTGCGTTGGCGTAGATTTAGAGAAGAAGATTTACAAGAATATTGAAATTTTTGCAACTGGCAAAGGAACGAGCCTATCACAAGTGTTCCCCTTCCATACTCGTCCGTCCTAGTGAGAGGAACTATCAGAACTATTTTGCGCCACCACCACCATCATACGGCCCCGTTCCCCTAACAACATAAATCTGCCCAATCAGCACCGTCAGCCCGACCACCATCGTAATCGCAATGATAGGTAAATTGACCCTCGCAAATTCCAGTCCCCCAACTCTAATATGCTTGCGACCCAGAATGTCACGCCAAAGCATGCCTGCCAAACTGGCACTGAACGCGAGACTGAAAGCGCCGTAGTTGACGCCTATCGCCATGCTGTACACGGTGCCCCAAAAGGTGCGGTCCGATATAGGCCTACCATTGTTGGTGTGGATTTGTTGCCAGGCTTGGATTACGCGAGAGAGTAGGATTGTGGTGCCGATGTTTGTGCCCGCGAACTAGTGGCTTATTAGCTGCCGATGGCTCAATTGCGCGTGGGAGTGTGTGTAAACTTACATTGCACAGAATGACGCTCACGAAACCCATGCCTCCCACCGCGCCTACAGTCCCAGTCTTCTCGACCCAATGATCCCAGCCGTATGCGAAAACGGGTACCCAGCCTTTGGTAACTAGGGCTTGCACCAAGACGAACATGCAGAATGCGAAAGGTAGGAGGGGAAACGGGAGATGGTGGAAGACGGTCATTGTCGTAGGAAAGGTCTCCTGGGCCCACATGTATCTCGATCTCATGAGAGATGTAAGTGTTGTGCGGCGTGGTGTTGGAACACGCTTTGAGGTACGATCTGCTGCCTTAGGCTGCTCTTCGACCGTCTGCACCTTTTCGTCGGGTCGCGGGCTGGAAGTTGCGGCTCCTGAGGTGAAGGCTTGATCGTGGGATGCATCGCTTGTGTTGTGTGATTCGCTTACTTCGATGGCATCGGAGTTCGCTTGTACGAGTGACTTTCTTCGTACTTCTGCCCGTTCGACCTGCGCTGTTTCGGCTCTATGCCGACCTTCGTGGGCGATTTGTCTTGTCTCTTTCCTATTGAGCCACCCAAATGTAAGATCGACAACGAGCATGACGCATGCTCCAGGTACCGTGACGTAGAAGACAGGATATGGATGTCCACCGCCGCTGGAAGAGGCGGCGTTGAGGGCAAGGACAGTGATGAGCGTCACTGCCATGATAGAGGCACCGAATATGGCGCCTTTTTTGTCGAGAAATGGGTTCAAGACCTCTTCAAGCGATAATTGCTTTTCTTGTTCTTCGTCCTCGCTGGTCGATTCACTTCCACGTTCGCGCTCAGGAAGTTCGCCCTTCGCATACGGAATGTTGGGGTTCACAGGCTTTCTGTTCTTCAATTCTGGTGGTAGGTCTTCCATCTTGATTGATGTTGGGATGAGCGACTCATCGTGGAAGATGATGTACAGCAGAAATGGAAATAAGACGATACCTGTAACTAGAACAGGTACTATTACGTTGGCCGTGTATTTGATGAACTTGATGTCGAAGGCACCGGCCAATACGAGATTAGTCGGATTTGACGAGACTAGGATAGCCGACGCAATGTTGGCTACGGAAAATTGCGTGTAGATCCACGCCCGGGGATGTTTGATGTTGCTGGATACGCGTGTCATGTAGGAGAGAAAGGCCGTGCCAGAAAGGATGATTGGATCGTTGCCAATGAAGGCCGTGAGGCTGAAGAAGAAAGCGTAGAGATAGAAGAACAGCCTGTGGCCCACTTTGCCTCCTTTCTGTAAGACCTTGAACGCGAGCCATCGAATCAGGCCTGATGCATCGACCGATATGGCAATGTACGCCAGTGACAGAAAGAAGAGCATGATGTCATACGGCACGATTCCACGTGCTCCGATAGTGCCATCATGTACTTCTTTCCGCCCGATGGCGGAAATAGCAAGCAGAAAGAGATCAGCTATTAATGGAGCTGTGACGAAGGTCATTGGGAAGTCGAAACGCACAAGTGGTCCGGCAGCGCCATTTCGAGTTCGGGTGGGATGCTGTGGAGGATCGATGATCCGTAACGCACTGAACAGATTGAGTATGCCTGTCCACAGCATTCGGGGGATGTATATGGGTATGTGAAACGGAAAGAGCACATTGACATCTATCAAATGTATGTTAGTGGTTCCTTCCATTCATGAACAAAAAACGACTCACTTGTCAAAACGAAAACGATAAGAGTAATGATGGACCTCCATTCTCGGATCTTGCCTGTGTTGAGATCCTCTCCAGGCTCGGCAGCGGAGGCACGTGGATGTATCATATTTGAGAGCCAAGCTCATAGATCAACTGCTATGTTCTTCACGTCTGTGCGATCAGCTTGCATCGAGTGGAATCGCTTCGTTGTACCTACAAGAATCGGAAGCACCGACTTTGGGCGTTGTTTGCACTAGCGGCTCATGAGCATGTGTCCTACGTCTTAGTCGGTTCGCGTCATCGGTCGGGTCTCGTCGCGTGAGGAACGATTGCGCTCTGCAGTCACCGCTTCGCGCCCATAGAAGGCATCCCAAGGCTTTTGTACGATGTCGTTGCCGTTAGGCTAAGAAAGAGATGGAGAAGAAGCCGCGCAGCAAGTTTGGCCGTGAGATCGAAGACGGCCTCGGCAGATCCTCCTTGATTGGGCCGTTAGGGCTAACGCCAACGCCCAACGGTTCGCTCACGCGAGGGTATGTCACTCGCCACGATTTGGCAGGCTCAGCCTCCTTGCAGCTCGTCTTCTGGGGCTAAAGGCGAATTCTAGGAGGTCTCACGGCTCACCGGTGGTCGATGATGCTGCAAGCACTGACCGCCAGCGAGGACGCCTCACTCGTCGCGTGTCGAATACAACCCGCATGCGCTGCTCTCCCTGACAGAGCTTTCTCACAGCGCGATGCAACGAAGAAGCCATATCCTGGTTATCTCTGGAGCATCGTTGAGATATGCCGGCCATCCAGGCGTTCCTAGAGCTGGCTGCTCGTAGCGCGACAGATACTGCGTCACCCAACCCACTCCAAGTGGTGTGCGCATTTCCTGTCAGTGGGCAGTATGGCGCGGGAAGTCGAATCGTGAGCTTCAGTACTTCAAATGTAGCCTATCAGAGCGCTCACATGTTCCACAGCTCTACTACGTTCTTGTAATCACAAGTATCTTTGCGCGGAAGGCAGAATGGCTGAGGAACGCGTCCTTGGCCGCCGCTTTGGTTTTCCCAGCGGTGGCTAGCATTCACGGCCTCGTGCTCGCGTCTGCGCATGTCAATGGTCCGTTATTTCGCATTCCTAAGCCTTCCGAGTGTACTGAACTGACACCACAAATCTAGGCGCAGTCGACATGGACATCTTTGGAGCTTTCCAATTTTGTTCAATCGCGATTTTGGCCGCGCCGCTGACTGTTCGCTTGTCCCGTACATATTTTTACGATCCGGGCCGTAACATCATCTTCCTGTGGACAATTCTCATCCTCAGTGGACTCATTGCTCTCTGCGTCGAATTCTACCGTGCAACAGCAGTCGAATGCAAGGCCAAAATTGATGATGATGGACGGCCAATTACCAATGCAGCGAGCGAATTTCCGTACGGCAAAACCAACTGTGGCCTGCGATGCTCAGACAAAGATGGCCCGTTCTCTCCTTTGCGAGGTGGTGCGGCCAGTGAAATCTTCGTAATACCTGTGCCAAAAAGGTTGACCTTTAACGCCGGTATGCTTTTGGCAGCTGGGTTTTGTATACCTGTGAGTATAATCTGTACATGGCTTCTTGTGTTTGGCGTGTCTACATTCCAGAACTGACCCATGGATCTACACCATAGGCAATTCTGAGCCTCATCTTCACATGGGACAAAATCCTCGAGATCAATTGGAAAAGGCGAAGACCAGAAGAAAATCCAAACGAGCCAGTAGAGGGTGCCAACGTCACGGTTGGCGAACTCAAGGGTATCAATAGCGTCGTCAGGATGTTCCTGAGCGTTGTCGAAGTTCCCGTTTTTGGCGGCGCTGTAATCGCAATTCTATGCATTGGCGAAGCCAACTTTTTCAGTCGACAAGTCCTATGGCAAACTGAGCCTATGGCAGCTATAGGTTTGTGACTTCGAGTGCTCGTGGTACTAGATTCTGATTCTCAGTAGGTCAATGGGCTCCAATTGCAGGCACAGTCTTAGCAGCTCTTGGCTCTCTGTATCTCCTCTGGTACAAAGGAGAAACGAAGATTGACGAGAAACCAGCGATACATTACCCAGCGTCGGATCACCGACAAAGTAGTGATCACTGTCCGTCACCTGGCTATACATCAGACATGCCGCGATCATCAGGAACCGGCTCAGACCATCAGGGTTTGGGTATCCAAGGCCTGCGATCTACGTCTCCCCACGAGATGAGATTAATACCAACAATTACTCAACCTGATCTTGAAGAGGCCCCTTCAATTGCGCAAGTCTCAACGCAGCGCCATGAGGACGAAGAAGAAGAGCCGACCGCTGGTAGGCCATTCGTAAGGCAGTGGTTCACCAAAGCCGCAAACTACCTAGGCAATGCAGCGCATCAAAAGCTGGATACTTCCGACTACAACGATCAGCAGGCGCACAGGTTTCCAGAGATACCTGGAGAGACTTTGCGCAACCCAGCGCTCGAGCAAGTCAGCAGGCAGTATAGTGAGCTGCGAGAGCAGCGTTCAAGGGCTGAGAGTACATATGCTGCAAGCATAATTTCCATGTCTGGACAGGAGGATATGTCATCACCACCACCGCCCACTTCGCCACGACCCGACACAAGTCCATCAAGGAGACCTCCACGAAGGCGAGATACCCTCGAGGTTCCGACGCCGGTACATATACACCGCAGAAATGAAAGTCACTGAAGGTGGTTGATTGCTGCTAGTCATATAAGCGTGAATCACGCGCTACATGCTGTGAATGCGGTCCGTAAACGACGCAAGCATTGCCTTGAGCGGTAACTTTCGGTTCGTGCTGCTCTCAACGATCTCGTACTATCGCACCAGTCAACTTCTGAACCATCACCTTGAATTCAAGACGCGTATCCGCAATCTCACCCGCTACCACCCAAGAACACCGTCACCAGCTTCGGTATTCAGTGTGTCTTGGTGGGAGACACAACAAATACGACCACCTCCGTGCTGGTAGAGATGGCACTTCCAGAGTACCATCTTTCTGCACGGGGATTACTCGAGAATCCCCTCCCTCAACTCAACATAGGAACATACGGTATACAGACCGTTTCGAATCCGCCGTCCATCCACATCCACTATTTTGGCGAGCTAGCAACATGGAGTGATCTCGAAAGAGATGCACTGGAATTTCTTGGTAAACTGGAGACAAAATAAGAGCTAGATCGCTGCGCTCATGCTCCAATTTACATGGATCCCAATTTCGAGAAGCTAAACAGTAGCGCGATGACCACTGAGCGAATCCAGGCGGGCGCTGAGATTACGCTCTCAGGCAGGTTTTTCTGGAACGCCCTTGCTGTAACGCCCCATATCGTCGAGACACTCACCAATCCCCAACATGGCCAAAAGCTGCCCGGATTTCTACCAGATAAGCTGGCATTTGGCGACTCTTGGATCATCCAAAAGGCAAATCGCGTCAAGGGACAGGAGCCGGATATCATTCTCAGTCTGCCAAAAGAAACTGGTCACCAGTAAGACAGGACTCGGTTCGTAGGTGAGCTGAAATTCTGCAGCGTGGTCGACTTTGGAGAAATGGTCAAAACGGCGATACATGGCACTTTCGACAAGTTCAGAGCCATTTTGGGTGAGAAGATTATGCAGTAACTGTTGACCGAAGACTAACCGCTCACAGGCCAGGTGGTAAACTACGTGGTTGGCCATCGCCTCAAATATGCGTTCGTCTCCCACGACAACGAGATCATCTTCCTCAAACTCGATCGCAACAAGGACGGCCGACCGTGCGTGTTCCACTCGAGAATTATCAACTTCGATGATGCTATCAACCCAAAAGTTGCTCCGCCCAAGATGACCGTGCGGCTCGCTCTACTTTATCTTACTCAACTCACATGCGCACCCGCTGGTGCAGATTGGCGGATGGACGATGACTTGGCCGCTGACATGAAACGATGCCTAACGAAGAAAACGACACCCGGTCTCGTACTCTCCACACCTCTTGGTGAGGCTGCATTACCTGTTGCAGCTATGCATCACCCTGGGTTGGACCTTGAGTCCCCAAGGGCATTGCGTGAAAGACTGCACATGGAGACAGAAGACTCTCCTCTTGCGCGTCGTGGTCCTAATAAATCTGTGGCGTTCGCAAAGGACAATTGGGGCAAAGCTTTGTTCGGTGCTTAAGGATTTGGGTCATCGACGGCTAAATGGCGATTTGCGGTGGACAGGTTAGAAAGGCTGTATCATGTTATACAGATCTGGACTGCTGCTTGAATCGATAATGCACAGGTGAAGGCTTGCGAGAATCGAGAAACGAAAAGCGTAATAGTACTTAGGTATGACAGGCTACAGCATATTCACTTCCACTTATGAACGGAAAATGCCGAGCTGGAGACTTGTAAGAATCAATGAAAATCAGGGCGTTTTATTATTTCAAAGCGTTCTCGACCACACCCGTGATTTTTCACGCTCTCGAGTGACTCGTCGCCATGCAAGCGCGATGCGCGGTGAATGACTTTGTGTAGCTCGAAATGGTTAGCCCCTCACGTGCTTGCTTGCACTTGCTTACATATATACCTAGGTATCGACCTTCGTCTTAATCACCACGACGACCCTGCCTGCTTACCTGGCAACCGCAACTCGCGCCATATCGAGGATTCTTTCCAGTCTTGTGCACACTACGCTCAACTGCGCTCAAGTGCTGCCTCTCAACATGAAAATCGCCGTTGATGCTAGCACACCAGGCATCGACAGTCGCGATGGCGCAGAGTTTGGTGCTGGTGGATATCTGAACGCCATCGTTCCTTTCGAAGATGGCTCGCGCTGGAAGTGTACGAAAGCGCTATCACCTCCGAAGTACCAACAAGGCCAGCCGCCATTCGAGGCTACTGGGGTGTACGAGTGCATCTGTGTCAAAGACCCCAGCAGCGCGCAACGAGAGGGCCAAGAGGCTGTTATCAAGGCGAAGTACCAGTAAGCGGCCTCCCCAGCCTTCCATCCCTTACTAATACTCTCTAGGGTAAAGGGCACCCCCGAGAGCCTCGTCTTTTTCTATACTTATGCACAAACACACCGAGCGAAGCTTCAGCAGAGTGTTAAGGCAGAGAAGTTCACCGAGGTCTACGACGACTACAAGGGAGCCGAGCAACTGCTGCAGCGGGCCACTCATCCAGTCGAAATGGCGCATCGCTATACCTTCCAGGAAATCCGGGCTCTGCAACATCTAAAGAAGACCAACTGCAAGCACACGCCCCATCTCCTGGACATCGATGGTGCCTTTGTAGACGCGAGTATCGATGAAGTGGCGATGGTAGGTGGCTATTCGATGTTCATACTCATGACAAAGCTGCCTGGCGAGCGTATCGAGTACGACATGTTCTGGAGCAAGGCTTTGGAGGAGAGGGAAAAGACCCGCGCAGCCTTCAAGACGGCCATGATGTTAGCAAAGAGCAATTGCGCAGTACTTTGTGAGATACGGACAGACCAACAGCGAAGTTTGGAAGTGCAATCTCGCTCCGCAGGACTGCAGTATGCACAACCTTATGTGGGATGAGGTGGAGGGCAAATGGTACGTCTACATCTGGTGTGTGATCTCGCGTGCTAATTATTGTGCTCAGTCACATCGTCGATTTCGAGGACTACTCCTTGCTGCCTAATCCGGAGTCTGTTCTGAAGGAGATGTGGGATGATGGCTGCTACCGAGCCTGGGGAATTGCCGAGCAGTGTCGCCGTGGTGGATAGGTAAGCTCAGGAAGACAAAGTCGTACCATGAGAGGGTGTTTGTAAGTATCAGGTGTCATGGCCGTCAGGAGAAGGTTGAGACGAAGACCCCTGCATTTTAGCGATATTCCCCACACGCGCCGCGCGATGACAGCATCGCCGGCAACACATCCCAGCACACGTTCCAATACCAACAACCTTGCTCAACTACCAACTCCAAGATGTCTTCACTGCACAATTCACACGCTACTAATATAGCAAAACTCCTCATAACACGCGATAATACCTGAACAATGGACCTCCTCGCCCTCGCCGGCATGGGCATAACCGTCGGCGGTACCGAAGCCGTGCACCGCCAACGCCTGCTCGACCGCGAAGCCGAGGGTCCGGAGCGCCTAGAAGAATTCTACATCGATGTATTTTGCGACGCAAAGAGTAGAAAGAGGGAGGAGGTGCATGGTGCGAGTGTGGTGTTGGAGGATGGGAGAGTGCGGCTGTGGCCGAAAGATCCTAAGAGACAAATGCCTGCGAAAGGGAGAGATGGAAGGAAAGCGCCACACGCCTTCATGGGCTTCTATCTGCCGTTCCCGATGGACGAGCTGCCGCATCGCCCGATACCGTATACGCCTGTTCTCGGGCTTGTCAGCACTATACCCTCTACCACCCCTACACCCTCCGCCAAATCTACATCCAAGCCCAAGCTCCATTGGCTCTACGCCGACCCAAACACCCGCGAACTACGGTATGGCCCGCGCGCCGAAGCGAAGAAACACGTCATCGGGCACTGGGACTGGACAGACGACGAACAAGGGCTCACGCTGGAGGGCGAGGAGTGCTTTGTTGCTGTGGAGGAGGAGAATGGTGGATACGGATGGGCGGTATATTGGGATCGGGAGGATGATTGTTTGAAGGGAATTGGTGTGGGAGAGAAGAAACGAGTGCTGCGGTGTAGTCTTGAGAGGAGGTTGGTTGAGGAGAGGGAGATAGGGGGACTAGGGGAGGACTGAGATGGTTATGGAATCACGGAGCTAGGGTAAAGAAATGGAGCTCGTCAGTTTCAGATGAGAATTGGCCGCTGAGTACGCGGTGTGAGCAATGTGTGAGTTGAACTCTCCATTTCATTCAGTGGTCCATCCTTCTTTAGACCCTATGCCATCCATCTCGTCAATCATCCAAGGATCGAGGGTATCATCCAGTCCAATCATGCCGTTCACAAAGCCCCGTGTACCTTCGGCCGACATCAAAGCCAGCACATGGCAGCGCTGCACAAGCTGCTTCGCTGTCGAAACGGCGATTCAGAAGCGCATGGGAAGGCGCTATGCGATCTGCTTCGCAATCAGTACACCCCACCAGAATGTTTCCTAGAACTTACCCAAATCGTCCTCCTAGAACATTTCATCGTCATGATGAAACAAGTCCAGCACCCACGTCGCACTCGGACTAGCTCTCAACTCCATCCACATAAGATCCACGTACTCGACGTCCTCCTCACTCAACCAGGTATCATGCCTTCCATAGATCGCAATCAGGAGCTCCTCGCGATCAGACCTCCAGCTGCGCTCGAACTTGCTCATGCTATCCCAGTTCGCGACGGGCAGCTGGTCGCCGCGGTCGCGCGTCTGCTCGAGAATGCCCTTGATGCGTGCGGCTTGCTCTGTCACGATAGTGCAGGCTTGGAGAAGGACGGCGACGGGATGGATGGATTCGTTAGTGGTGGTGGCTTGCGCGACAACCATGGGGAGGGCGCCGACGGGGTTGTGCATAGGTGGGACGGGGAAGCTGGTGAGGGTCATGGCGAGTGATGAGCCGTGGGGAGTAGGTCCTGTTGATGGATCGACGACAGTTGGGGTGGTGCGGCCCTCATGCTCTACATCGTCGCGTATCGAAGACAGCCGGCTACGTCCGGACGTGGACTCCGACTGCGGAGGCAGAGGGATCGTGTTGGCGCGAATGGACGAGGACCGGACAGGCAGCGGAGGCGCCGACTGGGGCGCTGCTTCGATGGCGAGAGATATGGGCTTGCCGCTGCGTTTGAGACTTCCAGCTGACTGAGCGCGATTATGGCTGGAACCGCCTTGGGCGCCTGTAGTTGGGAACAGATGCGCCTCGCTCTCATAGCTGCGTAGGGGTAGTGGACGGTGGAAGCTGGACACGAATGTCGCGGGCGCGGGACCAGAGATCTTCTTGCGAGCTTGTCGGGCACCACGCGATGCAGCTATCTCGGCTTGGGCGGCCTCAGAAGGCACAGCTACGTCGGCGTACGCGTAGTGAACTGGACCACCCTCAGTGCCAAAGAATGACGCCGAGTCGAGGATAGACGATCGTGCGGAGCCAGTGTAGGTGTGCAGGTCGGATTCGTCGTCGCGGAAGGTTGCATTATCTCGTGAATCTGCATCTTCGGCCTTGGAGGCGGCCTCGCTGTCAGATTCCTCGCCGGAAGAAGCCTCGGAAGGCGAGAGTCCGTAAGGTCCTGGAGGGTACTGATGTTGATGGCCTGTGGATGCGTACCTCCTGGCTGTTTCCAAGTCACTGTAACCCATGCTCCCACGTGTAGCATTCGGCTCACTACTACGACTGACGCCTTGCTTGTTCACAATGCCAAACACGTCGTCCTTACCAACGTGAGGGCTGAACGGATTCGCTGGACTAGATGGTTCAGTAAGAAGCGGATGCGAGGCCATCTCCTCTAGGATCAGTGAGCCTCGAGGGAACTTGATCGGACTCAGCATCCCCGTGTTCGCTGGTGAAGATCCGAGAGGCGCTGATACGGAGCGATAGGCGGTGGTCGGCGTCAGGTGACTAGCTCCAGACGCGCGGGATCTCAGGCTCAATGGCTGCGGGCGGTCGGGCGCTGTTATCGATCAGTGCAAGTCTTCAGACCGAGTATCACATAAGACTCACTGTCTGGCGGGAAGTCTCTAGTAGGAGATGATAGCGGACTCGAGAGGTACGAAGGATAGACGACGCGGTTCCGAATCTGCCTGAGTGATGCAGGAAGATCTTTCGATGGCGGGTCAGCAAAGGAGCACATATCGTCGGGTTCGCGCACGGCGGCGTAGCTCTGTGGCGTTCGAATGTACGGTGCATGCTCACATATAACGGGGGATTTTGCTTCACTGGTGAGCTGTTAGCATGTTGCTCTCTCACTACGACTAGGCAATGAGCAGGTGAGAGCGAGCGTATCTCATGATCTTCTTCAAGGTAAAGTCAATTGTGCCGATTGTCTGCGCACGATCTATTACACCGGGGAGATCTGATACACTTACCTTGGCCGCATATCGTTGACCTGCCGAACCAATTCGCACAAGTGCGGATTGTTGGTCCTCTCCACCTTGTAACCCTTGATCGCGTCAGCTGCATGTCTTCGAAGCGCTCTACAGTGAGCACATTGCGTCGCAAACCTACCCGATCCGTTGCAAGCTCACGTATGTGCTTTGTAGCCAACTCGAAGTTCTCTGGCTTCTCCCGGATCCAGTCCACAAATAACCCTAGCGTGGTCTCTGCGACAGTCTGGTCGTAGATCTCCGATGCGATGAGCTCTACCTGCGCCTTCGTGTAGTGAAGATGAAGGATAGGCTCGCCGTTCTCGTCGTACTTGATGCTCTCGGGCAGGCTATCTTTCTTTTCATGTGCTTTCGGGGTCTCAGCAGCAGCGGCGCTTGGAAGCTTGCTCAGCGCGGCATCTGGGGCGCCGGTCTCAGTCACCTTTCGGTCTTGCTCGAAAAACTCGGCCAAAGTCTGGGTGTCATCATCTTGGGAGGCGACGCCGTTGTGGGCATGCGACAACTCGATCTGGTCCGTGTCTGCGTTAGAGACCGTGACTTTGTCGGTACTGTACGCACTGGTAGCTCGTGAGTCGATCGTCAGTTGGTCCTGCGCGTCTGTGGTGGCTTCCGAGCCGTACTCGGTATCAACCTGCTTGTTCGAGTCATCGTAGGAGGAGACCGTCGATTGCTGTCGAGAAGCTGGTTGCTGTTCTTCGCCGTCTGCTACCATGGCGCCCTGTGTTATCTGGAGCTTCTTCGATTTCGTCGACCGTGACCACGGCAGCTTCAAGGACTTGCGCCGCGATGGTCGGGGTGGTCGAGGAGGTCGATCCTCAAGCCCTCCCAGGTCAATTGGTGGGAGAAACATGGCGGAGTTCCAGGTGCTGTACATATACTAACCACGAGGCACGTTAGTCTGTTTCTCCAAAGAATTCGTCCAAGAGAATTACAGTCGACATAGGATGAGGCTGCTTCGTTGAGAGTGTGCTGGTGCTGGTGAATATTGTTGTGCGTGTGAGTCGCAAAAATTGGAAGGCACGCGCCTCGTAGCTGCCTCGCGCGACAGTGCAAACGCTGCGTCACAACAACGGAGTGAAGGAGAGCCTATGTCGGTCTGATGTGCTAACAACCAATAGGAACGTGGGCTGATCAAGGGCCACGCGGGAAGGACAGGGAAACTCACGATCGAGAAAGCATTTATTCAATTTCGCCTACGGTACAGATGATTAACAGTTTACGGAGACTGTGTACGCTATTACTGAGTGGAACAAGAAAACCGACAGGATGCAGAAACCTCATCGATCACACCAGAGCTGACCTCGACTCGCAAGTGGGTGGAACGACGCAATGTTTATTCGCTCCATGGGTCGGCGTTGATGGCAGCAAAGCTCACGGCCTGGCAACCCTCTCTCCGAGTGCCGCTTGGGCCCCTGGGTCCAAAGTTGGAGTTATCGACAAAGACCTGGTACTGGACATCCTCGGGTTCATCATCGTTGACTTCGTTCAATGGGCAAAGCGACCAGACATTGGAAACGGCATCCGCACGTCCCTGGGGTGAGGGCCACGAGAGGTACGCATAAGCGGGATCAACCTTGTTCTTGGGGCTGTTTCCAGTCTTGTAGAAGCTGATGGAAACGGAGTTCGGAGGTAACCATCCGAGGGGCGCATATTTCAGAGCTCCGGTGATGGTGTTGACGTGGAGATGCATAGGCCTCTTGCTGACCTGTTGTGGAGTCAGCAATGATCACAGTGCCCTCAAGAGCAATCGCAAATCCACTTGACTTACGGTGTAGCATTCGATAGTACTGTCCACAAAGAAGACGGGCAGCTTCTCCTCGTACCACTTGTTGTACCTCTCGGCGATCACGATGCCATCCTGCAGCTTGATGGCATATTGATCGAATCTGCAGTCCCTCGGCTCCTCCTCGTTTCCGTCATCGTTCGTTCCGCACTCTTGATCAACCTTGAGGTTAAAGAACTCGCTGCTCTTCTTGGCAGAGATGGCATAGGCGGCCTGTACTTGTGCCATGTTCACCTGAGCACCAGCTTGCTGTGCAGCCAGATTCTGGACGTCGCGATGCACCAATGCAACGGCATTTTTTAGACCGACTGAGGCTGCATATACCAAGGTTTCTGACCCTCATGTTGAAGTAAAGAGTGACTGGGGATTGTCAAAAGAGAGTGTGATGAAGGAGTGTATCTACCAAGAGACAAAGTTACCAGGGTGCTTCCAATTTATGATGGAAAGCGACCAAGATGATCTTGTTGACTGTGCCAATTATCGAGGAATGAGTGGTTCGACACGAAAGGGTGGGAGGTGAGAAGAATGCGTTACACGCATTACTTTACAGTGGCAACGCGATGTTTTTGCATTGCTCGGCCCTTGCTTGTCGGTTATCTGACATACCACTCATCATCCCCGGATTTTAGGAGTACCCTTTGTAGCGCTCTCTTCTTGAGAGATGAAGCTATTCCTAATACCCATGATAGTCCATATCAAAACGAACGTGGGCCTGATGTTGTGAGACGCTGAATGTGGAATGCGAAACTCATGCGGTCGTCCTCCGTCCTCCGGCCAACTCCATTCCAGAGTTCTACGCATTATGAAGCTATTGCCTCATTAGTTCTGTCTGTCCTTGCACACGTGCGAATTAAGAAAGGGTAGGATGTAACGCGTGAAGGCTACGTGAAGTAATCGGGTCATTAACCGATGTAGAGTCTTGCTCGCGCTCTTGCAGAGCGTGATATACTTGCCTAAAGAACGTCTGACAGTGAGTCTCGTAGAGCCTAAAAGGTCCATCAACAGAGGCTGAGGGAGGAAGTTTCGCGACATCGACTTGGGCGAGGTCGATCCTGGTCAATGCATGGCTTGGCAAGATACAGTTTCATTTGCCGCCCGTTTTCCGTGCGCGCCCGCTCCTTCGCACCTTCATGCAATATAACCTTTGGAAATAGTTATTCCTCTGCAGGAAGACCTTTTATCGGCCCATAGACGCGACGATCGAGCCACATCCGCTTTGGGGCGTTATGAACGGTGCTTTCGCGCATAGACAATCCGCATCGTCCTTGCCTCTTTACGCCCTGTCTTGCTACAATAGGACTTCTGCAGATTGAGGTAATTCGCCTGGCTGTCCTCCGCCACTAACGGTTCACGAACGCATGGTCCTGTCTTTTTGTCGTCATCGCGAACTACTGACACAAGCCTCTGGAGTCTTGGCCGTCTGTCCTACTCCAATAAAGCCCACGCAATGTGGGCTGGCGACAGCGAATTGCAAAATTCCCTGGTTTATGGAGGTCCTGGAGGGAGAAGAACAGCTCGAATGCGCTTGGGGAACGCTGATTAGCTAGCCTTGCGACCAATGAGCATGAGCAAAGCACTTCTTCCACACCCCTACCTCTATTTTTCCGAGTTCTTGGGACTGCTAGCTCACCTTCACCGATCATGCCAACGACAGGACGCTGGAGTATGTACCGGCATGGAGAGTTGTTGGTTATGTCCAGGATCGAGCCGCTACTGTAGATGAACTGCGGCGTAGCCGTTCTAACGGCTATCGGTAGCCAATGACCACGCACTTTAAGCGCCTTTCTCTTCTTACACCAGCATTATCGAACCACTTCGCGACAAAGATCATCGCGATGTAATGGCCGAAAACAACCCGACGCGTGCACTGGAGCGGCGTGGTCCTGCGTTGCCACACACCGGTAACAAGCGCTCATATGCTTGATGCGCGACCAGTATGGCTCAATGCTGGTCTGCGGCGCGGATGGCGCGTGTGTGGTGCTTTCATATATGGAGACTGCAGCTTTGGTTGTACAGCCTTCTTGCTTTCATCGTTGGAGCCATCTTAGTCTGGGGGCGCAGTTCTGCTCTTTTCCTTCTTGTTTGTCGTACCCGGTGGGCTGACATTGCTGCTGCCTTGTTGTTTCTTACTCATAACTATTTTTCCTCTCCAGCACGAATCTCTCATCTCCCTCAGCCTCCGCCGTTGCAGTAGTGTTGTTGCGATACCGCCACTGGTATCCCAAGACTGGTCGTCGTCCGTGTCAGATACACCACCTCCCTCCCGAAGCGGACTCAGATAACCTTGCTATCATGTCGACGCTTGCTGTACCTAGCGCGACAGCTGCGAGCAGACGGCCACTTTCCACCCACGGCATGCCAAAGCCACCTCGCGTTGCGTCGCCCGAATTACCCCATCGCTTCTCAGCCGAAAAGTCTCCTTCACCATCCTTCGTCTCCAGCTTTGCCAGTCCGCGGTCGATAGGCCCCATGTCCCCTCCCATGTCTGCAAAGAGCTTCGGTACATTCATCGACTCAGAGCCGTCTACACCAGCCTACTCGCCGCGCATGGACTACGAATGGGACGACTCGACCCTCGTGCTAATGAGGCCCATGTCCTCGTCATCGGAACCGTCCAGCCCAACGGAGCCAGCATGGGACATTATCATGCCAGTGAATAGCAAGAAGCAACCGACAGGCCTCATTGCATCCGATCGCAAGGAGCCGATTCTTTCCGCAGCGCAACAATTCTTCGGCCCTAGGCTGAACCCCGTACCCACCAATAAGGCAAAGGCTCGTGGAAGGTCGCAGTCCGCGAAAGAGATACACACTGTCACCAGCCCTCGGATCAAAAACGACCATCCTCAGGTCCAAGAGGAAGGCGATGCTAAGGAGAATGAGGAGCCAACTGTCGACGACAACGCTGCGCCATTGGTCAAGTTGGCCTCGAAGGTGAAATTCATGTTGAGGCGGAGGAGCGCGACGACAGAGAGGAAGAAGGAGAAGAAGGAGAAAGACTACTATGAACCAGAGGAGTATTTACATTGGAGCGAGAGGTGATAGCAATTCCCTGGTAATATCGGAGAGGTGATGTGTGGATCCAAGCACCACATATTGACACACGGATCATTCGCCCACAGCATGTTCATCCAACGTGTTCATGGTGACCATGGCTCGGACTCACACCACTTGGCGACAACAAGGCCAGAACGACAGTAACGACAACGAAGATTTCTCGGAACTGTCCGGGCTGTGTAGGAGCGGCATGCAGGCAAGTTGAGGATCGGGTCAATGGTGCGACTCAGGTTTGGCGGTTGGATTTTTGTTTCAATCTGTCCTTCCTCTCGCCGTACAGGGTCAGGCTATACTTTCATCGAGCCTTCATCGATCACGGGGGGCTCATGGCGTTTTGGGAACTGGTCGCACCGCACTTGAGTACCTGGGGTTTCAGCTTTTTTTTATCAGCGCTTGACGCTTTGCGGCTCAGCAGCCACGAACATAATACCTCACTGAATGAAGCGTATCTTATCATCTCATCTTCATCAATCTTTGACGGCGTAAACATCAGTAGTCGACGTCTTCTCGGCCTCCATCTGATGTGCGTCCCGTGCATGCTAGGGCCTTCTACATCCAACAATCACACCCAAGCAACCTCTAGACTTCTTTGTACCGAAGCACAATCGCAAACATCTTCACTTGCGCTTCAATAAGCTCTGTAGACCGCCCCAACTGCATGGAGTTGATTGGACGACTCCACTGCCTCTAGCGCGAAAGCTTGGGCCTTGATCTACATCTGGGTAATGCAGCGTCGCAACTTTACCGTACCTCAGACTTCAGCTCAGCGCTTCTTCGTCATGGCGCAGTTATGTTGGAGGAGCGCCATTCGGCTCGCTCGCCCGCCGCATGAGAAGCATGTGCCGCAAACACTGCGCCTCTCCACAGCAGGTAACCGCCTGCTGCGGCCTGGTGCAGCGCTTCAAACTGCATCGGGACGCATTTCGTTCTCTACATCACGTGTCTTGCATCGACTACGAACCTCTCCTTTGCGTCAAACTTGGCCCACATCACAAGCAAAATGGATCTCGCAAAACCCCTCCCTTCAGCCCATCCATCTCCAATCCGCTTTCCCCACCAAGACGGTCATCTTCCTCCTCGTCCTCAGCGGCCTGGGCTACTACTTCCTCGACACCCTTGAACCCGACTGGACCGACAACGTGCTCGATTCCTACGCCGACATCTCGCAAGCCACGCCACTACACTTCTACAACACCAAAGAAGATCTGGACCACTGGCTGCAATTCCACATCTCAGACCCGTCCGTCGCGCTCAAGAATCCGGATGTATTAAAGCTGGTGAGCGCGCAGTTCGACCAGCTAGCGTTCGGCTGGATGATGAGCGCAGAAGACGCAGCGAAAGAGAACATTCCCGTTACGCACGGCTGTAGACTTCGGAGTAACGAGCCGTGCGAGGACTTCTATGCGCTGGGCACGAGTCCGGGGGTGGGTGGGAAGAGCTGGAATTACTGGGCTGTTATGGATGGGCATGCGGGGAGGCATACGGCGCTGCATTTACAGTGGACGCTCATTCCTTTTGTGTCATCTGCGCTGCTGAGTCTCCCTGCTTATGCGCCCTCGCTCGATGTCGAGAATACGATTAAGCAGACATTTCTACGCATCGACAAGCAACTCATGGACTCGGCGCGTACAGCGGCGAATTGGTTCCCACCCGCAACTGCCGCCGCCGTAGCAGCACTCACACCCGCGTTCTCAGGCTCCTGCGCACTACTCGCGACTTTCGACCCAGAGAAAGACATCCTGCGCGTAGCATGTACAGGCGATTCCCGCGCCGTACTAGGCCGCTTCAACACCTCGACCAATTGCTACACCAGCATCCCCCTCTCCACCGACCAAACAGGCTTCAACCCCACCGAAGTATCCCGCCTGACCGCCCTGCACCCGGAAGAGCCCTCCATCATCGATCCCAAATCCGGACGCTTACTCGGCATAGCAGTAACCCGCGCGTTCGGCGACCACCGCTGGAAATGGGACAACGACTTCATCAAGACCGTGCAGCATAAATTCTGGGGGCCGAGTCCGAGAGCGGGGAATAAGACGCCGCCGTATATGACTGCTGAGCCGGAAGTTACCGAGACGCAGGTTGTCAGGGCAGATGGAGGGATGGTGGGAAGTGACTTCATGATCATGGCGAGTGACGGGCTATGGGATCGTATCTCGTCCGAACACGCAGTCGAGTGCGTGCAGCGCTGGCTCGAAGCTCGAGCGCGCGGACACCTGGATCCCAAATACCTCGCCGCCAACCCGCCACCGTTCAACGCAGCAATGACGCCCGATCCAGGCGTTACATGCGATCCCGAAAAGGACGAGTCGGTGGACTGGCGAGCGACGCCTGAGTTTTTTGCGATTGAGGATGAGAATGCTGCGGTGTGTTTGGCACGGAATGCGCTGGGGGGGACGAGGAGGGGGTTGTTTACGGGTGTGCTTTCTGTGCCGGGGCCGATGGGGAGGTATGCGGTTGATGATACGACGGTTATGGTTGTGTTTTTTGATAGGGTGGGGGAGGGGTCGGGGAAGAAGAACGCGAGGGAGGGGGGGACGAGATGGTGGAAACCGTGGTGAGGGGGAGAGAGGGGTAGTTGGAGAAAGGGACTGGAAAGGTACTGTGCTGATGTGAGCGACAGTGGCTGGTCGATAGTGAGGAAAAGAGGGACGGTAAGACGTCACGACTGGGGATCTAACAAGCCGTGTGGACACCAGAGAGTCTCAGTGCTGGCCCGAGTAAGCAAAGGATATTCAAACGACAACCTGAACAAAGCTCGCGCAGTATCAAAATCCAGTCAGACATGATTGCATTAGCTGCTGCTGCCAGCCCAACAAAACTTTTCAATTGTCCTCCTCCATTGGTCTTCACAAAAGATTTCACTATACAACCCAAGAATAATTCAGGTACTGGAGTTGAGTATTTCACATCCATCTATCTGCTCGTTCCACTCCCAGCCCTTCCCCGGCTCCACGTGTCCTATCTACTTTCGTTCTCAATCACTCGGGGTCTCCAACAGCATACTTCCAGTCAATCAATCAATCAATCGATGCAAAAGTGACTTCCTATCCCATGCCCAATCCCAAGACACCCAGAAACGCAAACGCAAAACGCGCCAACCCATGCAAGACGCAAGCCACAAAACCACCCTCGTTCACTGCAAATAGTCTCGCCGCACATTGATAAACGCGCCCGGCCCACCATCATCCCCTAGTTCTGAAACCAGAGCGGTCGTTTGTTGAATGAGGCGCTCGAGCGCTGATGAGGAGGATTTACCCAGGGATACTGTCACTCGTTAGCCCCGTCCCAGGTTCTCCCCTTCTCTCTCCACATCAAACGCACCTAGTATCGCACTATTCAATTCCTCCGCCACGGGAACCCTCCCTTTCTCCTCCAACAGCGGCGCAAGCGCACTTTCACCCACATTCTCATACGCAATCAGCGCAAACGTATCTTCCAACGCTCTCTTAACCTCTCTCCTCGGATCATTCGCAAACTCGCGCTGCAGCTCCATGCCATAACTGATAGTATCTTGGGTCAATTGCTGCAGTTTCATTTCCATGTCTTCCAGCTCCTCGTCGTCATTGTTGTGCCAGCTAGGTGGATTGTGGACGCCCAGCTGCTCGTCGAGTTCCATCTCAAAGTCGTATTCGTCTGTGGCGGTGGAGTTGCGTTTCTTGGAGTTTGAGGAGGGCGTGGGCACGGGGTGGCATTGTGCGGTGAGGGCGTTGCATGAGCGGATCATTTCGATGAATTTGCGGCAGCGAAGTTTGAAGTAGATGTTTTCGTTGTCGCGGAGGACGGAGGGGTAGTAGGCAGTTGTGTGCTTGAGGGCTTTGTCGATGTCGCCTTCGAGGATGGAGGTGCGGATTTCTGGGGGATGTGAGTATAGCATTTGTGAACGGTCAGAAAGACATACTCTGCCGGTTCAGCGCGTCTAGATCCTCGACGGTCTCGGTGTAGGGTATGTCTGCGTCCTCATCACTGGCGAGTGCTCTTGCTTCTTCTATCGCCTCGTCCGCAAATGCCCGTGCAGTCTCGACGTAGCCGTCGTGTGCCAGGTATTGTCCGATCAGCTGGTGTATGAACTCTGTCTCGTCAGTCGCGACCTTGTCAGACAACTTCGTGCGTGCTATTTCCGCCTGTATGGCTGCTTTCTCGTCCTGCACCATCTTGTCGATGTCAAAAGCGAATGGTTCTTGGCCGAAGTTCGCGCGTAATGTCTCACCCTGCTTCTTCATGCCTATGGTAGGGTAGTAGGGCATGTTGGGTTTTAAGTCTCGGAACGCGTTTCCTAGACTAGTCAGTACCAGTACCAGTACCATGCGGGGCCGATGCGGATATGTTACATACCCTGCATTTGACCATTCTTGGTGAAAAAGGCCGTATTCGTCCTGAAATTAATGCCACAGCCAACGACATCTAGCGTGCCGAACTTTGCCCCATAGGCCTTGCCGGACGTTGTGTTGCTGAACAGCTGGCCGTCGTCGCCGTGGTATGCATACGAGTCTGGTTCCCAGCCCGGTATTCGACTGAGGGCGACCTTGGGTCCCGCAAAGCCGATGCCTATCATTCTTCTGCAAATCATTAGCCCAGCAACACACCTTCTGGAGAGACACCCACCCGTCTTTGCCCTTGGACATGACCGTGACCTCGTAGTAGTATATGCCACACTGCCGAGGCATGGGGTAGTCCGCGCGCACCGCTGCCGCCTCGTCGTGTGTCTTCTGCGAGCCCGTGAACTTGGCTTGCCGCCCATTTTCCTCAATGTCCAGCTGAGCGAACTTGTCGTTGTCGTTCCATCTCGTGGGCCACGGTGCGGGTTCGTCGACGAAGACGGGCGCTCGCTCTACGATCTCGTGTGCCATGCCTCGATGCGAGGGCGCCATCTTGTGCAGGTTTATGCTACTTGAGCTGGTGGATAATGAGCCTGCCGCTGACGAGTGCGTCGACTTGTGCTCCCTTTGCGCGGCCAGCTTCGCCTTGTGTATCTCCTGCAGTCTCTCGGCGTGCTTCGATCCGCGCAGGTACGACGGCACAAAGAAGGGCGGTATGTCCTGCGCTGTTCCGCCCAGCCCTTGCCAGTATCCCGCCTGACTGGAGTACGATGGCAGCGGTCCGCCCCTTGTCCAGCTGGTGCCCATGCTGCTGTGGTGACCGTCGGCGTCAATGGAGCGCGAGAGGCGGTGGTGGCTGGTGTTGTGCGGAGTTGAGTTCGCGCTGTTCGTGAGGTGGGAGAAGGCCCCGGAGCGTGTCGGCGCGGGATGAGCTTGGTTGGGCTGGCTGGTGCCCGTACTGCCGCTGGCCACGGCGGCATATGAGGAGCGGCGCCCGGTGAACATGGTGATGATGTGGGAAGATGCGCAGACGATGACGTTGAAGCGGTCGCAACACTTTCACGTGTTATCGAACAAGACTTGGATGACTCTTCAATCCCCAATAGTCCTGACCTTCTTCGAATCCCCAAAAGAGCGCAGAAACGCGTGCTAGCCGTGCCGAGTGGTGGTCGGACCGTGGACGTGGTGGATGCGGAGTCGGAAGCTATGGGCAGGTGCAGTTGGCGAGACCAAGGACTGACAGCGCTGTAGTAGGTCTTTGCACATTCATCGTCTGAGCTGGCACAGATGCTATCAAGCCGAGTGATGGGAAGAGAGCCAGAGTGACGAGAGGTCCAGACATGGGCATGGCACCTTGGATGCGTCCGAGCTACCGTACACTACTGCGGGGACAAGGTTGGCTATCGACCCGCGATAACGCACATGCACGCTGGCACGCCATCTCGCGTCGTCATGCTGATAACTTGCATAATAAGGACAGTTATAGTAATCACGAGACGAGTGAGTGGCAATCTGTTCTTCTTATTACTGTAACTAACGCTGAATCAAGAATCTACAGGCCTTCTAGAGGTCAAGCATCACGACGAATAGCATGCACGTGCTCAAGTACAGAGGCAACCCTTTGACAAGCACTGAAGATTGACGTGCATTGCGAATGAGTTCTGATTATTCAAGTCCGTGATATCCAGTATGACTACGCACTAAGCTTCGCTGCCCTTGCTAATATCTTGTAAAGTGTGTATGAGCTTCTTGGTTCCTCAAATCCTGCGCCATGGGTGAGACTTTCCATGCCCAAACGCCATGAAGACCACCAACCGAAGTATGCAATACGCCCAAGAACTCCAATGCTAGAGAAAGTGGGCAGTACATGAAAGAACAAGTGGCGGACCCGAAACCGCAGTGAAGCAACGCCACAATGGCATAGCAGAAAAGTGCTTTTCCTTTATCCTGACAGTGTAGATACAGAACTTGTGAATGCAAAGAAGATGGGATAGAAGTGGCACAAGGCCGTTGACAGTGTCAAGGAGGGTATGTGACCCGTCCAAATGATTCGATATGCCAACAGTGATGGAAATGTATTCAGCTGGCAGCAACGGGTGCTGGTGAGCTCGCCATGACATCCAGAGCTGGTGGCGCAGGTGTAAGGCCACTCTTGTCGCTGATAGCACTGCTCTCGTCCTTGATCTTGGAATCGCTAGATCCAGTCGAGTCGCTCTTCACATCCTCGGAAAAGGCGGCCAAACGGCGCGGCGCCTTCCAAGACGGCAGCTCGACAACAGATCCAGTGAATGTCCGTATCCGAAAGCCAGTCTTCTGCCACTTCCTGCACTTGAACTTGCCGGTGCGGTCGAGGCTGCGCAGGTTGGCGTTGATAGCGCCAGCGTTGGCTTTGGGTCCCAGCTTCTGCGCTGGTGCTGGCATGGCCAAGGGTGTTGTGGAGTTGGGATCGTTGATCATGTCGCCCAGCTTTTGCTTCTTGGTCTTGGGGCCTGGCTTGCCGCGTGCCTTTGACGCGGCGCCGTTGGTTGCGCCATCGACAGCAGCGATGGTGCGCTTCTTGGGCGCAGGGCCCTTTCGCTTTGGCCCTGCGGCGGGCGGTGCAAGTGATGACGGTGTGGAGGTTCCGTTCATCACGGTAGAGGCGTCGGCAGGGGTGTCGTTCGACGGCTCGATGATCTTGGGCGCGGGCGTGTCGGGCGCTGATGCTGGCTTCGACTGTGGTGGTGTTGCAGCGGCGTCGTGTGGGAAGGCGACGAGAGCCTTTGGTGATAGTTTGAGGATGATCGTCTTTGACTTGGCGGGCTTGGACATTTTCGCGATGGGGTGAGTCGACGACGCGATGTCGCGATGGCCCGTCGTGGCGGTAGAGGTAATGTTGGGAGGTTGGAGTGGGAGGGTGATGGGAGTTGCGGCTGTTGGGCAGTCGCAGGTCTTTCAAGGTTGTGTCAGCTGGCGGCGCAAGCGGCGTCCCCTTGACGGACTACCGGTACACCCTTCTCGTGGCCTTTCGCAAACTTTGGCGTGGTTGGCAGAGGATGCACGCAAACCGTGGCAGCGATGCAGGTGCTGGCTATTGAATGAGGTAGAAGTGAGAGGGCATGGAGAGGGCAGGCTCTCGGTGGCCATGGCTGGGTTTTGCAGGCGGAACCTGGGCCTGGCTTCATTTGGATCGCCTGGATCGCCTACCACGCATTCAAGACTCCTCGAAGCGGCGGAGTTGAGGACCTTGGCGTGAGATATGGCGCTAGCACGGATACAGCTTTATAGACTAAAGTCATTATTTGCTTAAACAATTGCATCATCTATCATTTTCTATCTCAAATTTGCAGTGCATCGCTTTCTTCATCATGTTCTTGGCTGGCCGTGTCTTCCAAGGGGGTCCGTGTGGTCGGTCGTGTCTTTGTAACGCGTGGACCTAAGCCGTAGCGCTTGCTATCCTGATCTCCGGCGCAGTCGTTCCATCCGCCTCCTTTGCAAACAACAAGCCATTGTTCGCTCTTACCGGAACTCTCATATGTTTTTTTTAAATTTGCAGTGCCCAAGTAATAGACTTTAACCTTTTACCTGGTCTGAGAGAGTTCATGGCGATGCGCACTCAACATCGGCGAGCAGCGGCTGATTCGCATGCGACATGAAGTTCTGCGTGCCAGCAGCAGCCCATCTCCGAACCCGCTTGCTGTGCCTTGCAGTGAGACATTCGGCATCCGTGAGCTGGCGGCATGCCACTGAATACCACTGCACAATGGCATTCGCAGCTTTGAGCACCCGTTGCCACACGCCGCAGCCCTCATTGTATCTATCGCGCCTTTTGTCGTCCATGACCAGCCGGGGTAACCCGAACCAAGGCAGTGGCAAGCGATCGAGACAGCAAATGACGCTACACGCATCTGCTGTTCCTAGGTAACCATTTGGTGCTTATGTGCCTCTATTGCGCACTTCTTCTCTTCTCTTAGTCACGCCGAAGAATGGTGGTGAGCTGCAAAAGTCCTTGCGCGACTTCTTCCTCTCAATACCCTGGTTTCTGTCGAAGAAGGCGTGGAGCTATTTGGCTTACCACTATCCCAGTGTCATCACAACGCAACGCCATTTGACAAAGACCTGGAAGACTGGAAAGGGACTTCGCTCTTTGTCACATGATGGAGGCTGAGCTTGGAGCGCGTCGACATGCTGGCGAAGCTAACCTTTCCGGTCCGATTGCATGAAAAGGGCACCTGAGGGGCACCACGAGGATGAGCGGCCAGCGGCGTACATGAACCCAAGGATTGCACGATCTGAATGCCCGGCAAACTTACAATTATCAGTTCGCAACCCTAAAATTG